>OGIT01000861.1_pt1 | contig 9875 bp, 6 predicted proteins | sample 1571881 | NCBI WGS metagenome assembly OGIT01 (sample SAMEA2582101, study PRJEB24529) | metagenome | biome: Human gut stool | place: China | collected 2011 | reverse complement strand
AAAAGGGCCGACTGTCTCCGGCGGCTACCACCCGGCAGCAGGCGGCTCTCTTTGCCTGGGGGAAAGGCTACCTGGATGCCCAGGGCTGGAAGCGGCTCAGCTTCTGCCATTGGGCCCGGAATAACCGGGAACGGAGCCTGTACAACACCCTTGCCCGGAGCGGAGTCCAGCTGTTCCCCTTCGGCTGCGGGGCCGGAGGCCATGTGGACGGTGTATCCACCATGCTCCACCGGGCTCTGCCCATGTATGAACGGATGGTATCCGCCGGCCAGAAACCCCTTATGTTCCTCCAGCAGGAATCTCCTTATGCCCGGATCGCTGACCGGATCCAGGCCCAGCTGAACCAATGCCGTCTGGATCTGGAAGACCTGGCCCGGATGGACAGCCGTCTTTCCGGCCTCCAGTGGCTGGGAGGCCTATGGGAAGAATACGGCCTCTGGAAGCATAACGGGTATCTGTATCACCTTACCGAAGCCGGACAATTCTGGGAAGTGAACATGACCCAGACCGTCCTGGAGTGTGTGGAACTGCTCCTGGAAGGCGCGGAAAAAGGGAAAGTGGCGGAGGCGAGGGTGGCGGAGCAGGGCTAGCGCTGCTGCTGCTGCTGCTGCTGCTGCCGCTGCCGCATAACCCAGGCGCACGATATGGGTCCATCTGCTTTGTCAGCGGAGATTGGGGAGCCGGGCATATACGTCCATGTATTATGCCCAACTCCCCAATCTCCGCTTTCGCGCATCTGGACCCATCTCGTGTGCCTGGAAAAAGTCAGGCCTTGAGATAGCAGATATCAGCCTTGTTCAGATTAGATGCAGTCTTTTTTCGCAAACAAGCTGACGTCTGCCTTCTGAAAGGCCTGAAAGGCCGTGTCTGACATTTTTTTTTAGCGTGAGGCGGGGCTGCTCAAATTTTCTTGAAAAAATCGAGAAATGCTGTTGACATTTTGTACCATATTTAATATAATAATCCTCGCAACGCATAAGCGTCTAAATTCCCCGATAGCTCAATGGTAGAGCACTCGACTGTTAATCGAGTTGTTGTAAGTTCGAGTCTTACTCGGGGAGCCATGTGGCCGGATGGTCAAGCGGTTAAGACACCGCCCTTTCACGGCGGTATCGGGGGTTCGATTCCCCCTCCGGTCACCAACTTATGGGCGCTTAGCTCAGCTGGGAGAGCGTCTGCCTTACAAGCAGAATGTCAGCAGTTCGATCCTGTTAGCGCCCACCACTATTGTTGCGAAATTTTACATATGGATGATATCGTATTGCGACGGGGCGTAGCTCAGTTTGGTAGAGCACCTGCCTTGGGAGCAGGGGGTCGTAGGTTCAAATCCTGTCGCTCCGACCAATAGAAATGCGGGTGTAGCTCAATGGTAGAGCCCTAGCCTTCCAAGCTAGTTACGTGGGTTCGATTCCCATCACCCGCTCCATTTTATTTGGCCCTGTAGCTCAGCTGGATAGAGCAACGGCCTTCTAAGCCGTGTGTCGAGTGTTCGAATCACTCCAGGGTCACCACATAGCATATCAGCCTTCCCGGGTTCGGGAAGGCTTTTTGTTTGTCCTTTTCCAGAGCGCATGGCATTTTGTCAAGAAGATGCCAAGAAAAAATAATATAAGATATTTTTATTGATCTTTTAATCCCGTACAGAAGAGAATCAGGCCTAGATGGTGCTCTAGGCCGCAACTTTGCAGGGCCGGGGATAACTTTTCCTGCTTCTTCATGGAATCTTCATAATTCGGCAGTATACTCTTGAATTGATATTTCATCGGCAGCAGTTATACAGCACAATTCACAATGAATTTAATTTAGACATTCATAACCAAATATGATAAAATACAACTGCAAAACTTTGGACTATACTGCCCTGCCAAGGATGGAAAAAGATGGATACAGGGAATCCAAAAGCAGAATCTGTATGGGAGGGGTATCATGAAGAATCAAGAACGAAGAAAGAAAATACTGGAAATCCTGCGGAACAGCAGCAGCCCGGTGACGGGGGATCAGCTGGCCAAGGATCTGGATGTTTCCCGCCAGGTCATTGTGCTGGATATGGCTCTCCTGCGGAGTGCCGGGACGGCCATCGTTTCCACCCGGAGAGGCTACCAGATCAACGGCCGGAGCCTGACCATGGATTTTGAATGCCGGTACAAAGCCATGGATACGGATGGAGCCATGGAAGAGATGAACATCGTGGTGGACAATGGGGGCATGATTGCCAGCATTACTTTGCTGCCGGATTTCTGCGGACCGATCCAGGCGTTCTTGAATCTGAAGAACCGTCGGGATGTAAAACAGTATCTGGAAAATTTCCGGGCCTACAACATCCCTCTGATCGCTACCCTTTCCAAAGGGATCCATACCCTGACGGTGGCAGCTGATTCCCAGGAAGAATTGGAAGCCATCCGGCAGAATCTGCAAGATGCAGGAATCTTGATTTCTGAAGAACCGGCCCCCAACGGAAAATAGAAATGATACGCATTTTATGAGCGATGCTCTTTTTGCCAATAAAATGCGTATTTTTTGTGTCCTGGCCTCTTTCTTTTCTCGGCAAAAATGGATATAATATCTTTCGACTGAAAATATAGGAAAAGCTGAGGGTAAGGAGGCTGTATGGACTTGTATGTTGGAACACCAGAGGTAAATGATCATAAAATTTCTCCCTACCAGTGGATGGAACGGCACTTTTTTGCCCGTCAGATCCCTCGGGACTGGACTTCGCTGCTGGATCTGTATCTGAATTTCCACGGCCGTCTGGGACGGGTGGAACTGGCTCTGCGGGGAGCCCTGCTCCTTGGTGGGACCAGCTGCCTGACTTTTTTCCTGATGGGGTGTGTTTTTATCTTTACCCTGTTTGAGAGCGGAGTGGGGGCCATTGCCCTGATGGGCCTGTGGCTTTTGGCCTATTTTGTCATGTTCCTCTGCGGTCTTTCCCTGCTGGCCCGCCGGTTCCACGATATGGACAAGAGCGGCTGGTGGGTGCTGCTGATCCTGGTCCCCATCCTGAATCTGGCCACGTATATTTATCTGTTGATCAAAAAAGGGACAAACGGGGCCAACCGGTTCGGAGCGGTACCGGAGTGAAGGAGCGGGAAGCACACAGCGGCTCCAGACTTCCCGAAAAGGGGTATGTTGCACAGCACGTGCAGCACACCCCTTTTGTGCTATAATAAAGAATGATTCAAGGAATTGTTAATCGAGGGGAGCCGCTGTCATGCTGAGCTTTTTAAAAGAAGAGAAAATCAGCCCGGATCTGATCCAGGGCGTGGAAAATTATCGGAAAGAGTTTCCGGCCCCGCCGGAACTCCAGTCTCGTATCCCTGTCCCTCATTTCCATTATTACGGGAAAGATGTGTGGGAAGAGGCTATTGCGGCCCTGTTGTGCGGACAGAACCTGCTGCTGGCAGGACCCAAAGCTACCGGGAAGAACGTGCTGGCAGAGAACCTGGCTGCCGTATTCGGACGGCCTATGTGGAACGTTTCCTTCCACATCAACATGGATGCCACCGGGATGCTGGGCACAGACACCTTCAAAAACGGAGAAGTGGAATTCCGGCCGGGACCGGTGTACCAGTGTGCGGTGAAAGGGGGCTTCGGGGTATTCGATGAGATCAACATGGCCCGGAATGAAGCTATGGCCGTGCTCCATTCCCTGCTGGATTTTCGCCATACGGTGGATATCCCGGGCTATGATCTGCTCCATGCGGACCCTGCCTGTCGCTTCATCGCTACCATGAATTACGGCTATTCTGGTACCCGGGAACTGAACGAAGCCTTGGCTTCCCGGTTCGCTGTGATCCAGCTGCCCACCATTTCCATGGAATCCTTGGAACGGCTTCTGAAGGACGAATTCCCTGCTCTCCGGAGCGAGGCCCGGAAGGCCTTCTGTCAGATCTTCAAAGACTTGGAAAAGAAATGCCAGGAAAGCGAAATTTCGGAAAAAGCTCTGGATCTGCGGGGGATGCTGGACGCCATCCATCTGATGGAAGCCGGTCTGGAAGCCCACAAGGCCCTGGATCTGGGAATCGTCAATAAATCCTTCGATGAATATGAACCGGGGCTGATCCGGGACGTGATCAATCTCCATATCCCCGGCAATTACACCAAAGAAGAAATCTTCGAGGGATGATGGATCATGGCGAAACTGAAGTACGATGCCAAACGCCGCCGTGCTTTGAATATCGTATGGGATGTATCCTGGGACTACCATTTCGATCCGGATTTCCTGGCCTATACGGAAAGCGGCACGCCGGATCTGTACCTGAATGCGGTGGTGGGCTTTACCCGAAAGTACTATGATGTGAAACTGATCCATCAGATGTTCGAAGAGATGGAAGACAGCGCCCTCCGGGATACGTTTACGGACTTATTTTGGCTGGGGCTGGAATATGCCACCTATGCCAAGGAGGCGCTGGTGCGGCCGGTGCTGCCCTACCTCCGGAAGCAGCATGCCCGGGCCTATTTCGATGGCACCAAACTGGACAAGACCGGAGTGGCCCACGAGATGCAGGCGGCCCGGTGGCATGAAGTGCTGGGAGAAGGGCTGGATCTCCATGACCCCTGGGCCAAAGGGCTCTATGCCAACCTGTGCTTCGATCCTTCCTGGGATACCCAGCAGCTGTGCGACCACTTCCGGAAAATCACCAAAAAGTACTTCGTCTCCCATTTCCTGGTCCGGGAAAGCCTGGAAAAGGTCATCATCAGCAAAGGGCTGGGAGATTTCATCGACTGGCTGCTGCCCCATGTGTTCCGGAAGCAGGAAAGCGTGTTCAATTTCCTCTATTCCAAGAAACAGGCTATGGACATCCTGGCCGGGAAAAACGCTCACAATGGGCTGATGGCCATCATCACCGGCCAGACGGCCTCGGAAAACTACAACTACATCATCGACTGTTTCGGGGCCAGCATCTATCCGCCCCGGAAAATGCTGGACATCGACCAGGCCTGGTGCAACGGGCCCCATCGGGGCTGCCATCTGCACTTTACCCGGGGCCGTCTGGGCAGCAAAGGAGCCACTGGGGAAGCTTCCCGCTGGCTCCAAGGGGCCCATGCCCAGCGAGTGAAGAATCTGTCCTATTATAAGGATCACGGGGAACAGTGCCGGAAGAGCATAGCCCGGCTCACCCATCAGCTCCGGAGCGTCATGCGCATGGCCCAGACCCGGCTGCCGGTGCCGGCCAAAGAAGGAGAACTGGTGCCGGGACTGGTATGGCGGGCTCTGAAGGTGAATGACAGCCGGGTGTTCTTTGAACGGGAAACGGTCTCCAGCCCGGATTTCACCGTGGACCTGATGCTGGATGCTTCCGCTTCCCGGGGGGAATACCAGCAGGTGATCGCTTCCCAGGCCTATGTGATCGCCGAAAGCCTGCGACAGTGCGGGATCCCTTATCAGGTGTATTCCTTCTGTACCCTGCGGAACTATACGGTGCTCACCCTATTCAAAGATTATGCCGACAAGAAGCGGTGCACCAATATCTTCAACTATGTAGCCACCGGCTGGAACCGGGACGGCTTGGCTCTCCGGGGCGCCCGGCAGCTGATGGGGGACTTTACCCAGACTCGGAAGATCCTGATCATGCTCACCGATGCGGAACCCAACGACGACAAGCCTCTAGTGGGGGACGGCCTGTTCAGTTCTTCGGAATACCGGGACGAAAAAGCCGTGGCTAACACGGCCGATGAAGCCGCCAGCCTCCGCCGGGAAGGGATCCGGATCATCGGGCTCATCAACGGGGAGAATCAGCACATCATGAAAGATGCCCGGAAAATTTTCGGGGAAGACTGTGTGGAAGTCCGGGATTTGGACAAAATGGCCGACAGCGTGGGCAAGATGCTGTGTCGGCAGATCGAGAGTTTGTAAAGATGCCAGATACGGCCCCGAGGGACCTTGAGACATCAGATGTCAGCTTTGGCCGGTATAGCAAGAGGTCCGTGCTGCTTATGGCAGGCAAGCTGAAGGCTGACTTCTGAAAGGCCCAAAGGGCCGGTCTGACCTCTTCATTTCCCATTGACAAAAAAATCCTCCCTTGTTACAATAACTCCATACGACCATACAGTCAAAGGCCATGAAGGGAAGGAGTACAGCGCCTCTTGCACTGACAGAGAGGATGCGGGTGGTGGAAGCATCCGGGCAATGCGCTGGAAGTCATCCGGGAGCCGGTACGGTGGTGAGCCGTACCCGTTTTGGCACGTTACGCCACAGAGGTGCTCAAGCAATTGAGAATGTAGGTGGTACCGCGAACAACTCGTCCTATACAGCAGGACGGGTTTATTTTTTTAAGGAGGCAGATTTATGGCAGAAGAAAACAACATCCCCAAAGTCTATGATCCGGCTGCGGTGGAGAAAAAATGGTATGCATATTGGATCGAACACGGGTTTTTCCATCAGCCGGTGGACAAGAGCCGGAAACCCTTCAGTGTGGTGATCCCGCCTCCCAACATCACCGGCAAGCTCCACATGGGCCATGCCCTGGACAATACCCTCCAGGACATCCTGGTGCGCTGGCATCGGATGCTGGGGGACAACACCTGCTGGCTGCCGGGCTATGACCATGCGGGTTTGGCCACCCAGATCAAGGTGGAAGAAGAACTGAAGAAGAAAGAAGGCCTGACCCGGTATGACCTGGGCCGGGAGGAATTCGTGAAACGGGTTTGGAAGTGGAAGGAAGCTTACGGAGATGAAATCGTCAGCCAGCTGAAAAGCCTGGGGATTTCCTGCGACTGGGACCGGCAGCGGTTCACCATGGACGAGGGCCTGAGCCGGGCGGTCCGGGAAGCTTTCGTGAGCCTTTATGAAAAGGGCCTGATCTACAAAGGCACCCGGATGATCAACTGGTGCGTCAACTGCCGCACGGCCCTTTCCGATGTGGAAGTGGAACACCAGGATGATCCCGGTGCTCTGTGGTACATCAAATATCCCATCGTAGGGGAAAAAGACCAGTACCTGACCATCGCTACCAGCCGTCCGGAAACCATCCCCGGGGATACGGCCGTAGCCGTGAATCCCAAGGATGAACGGTATGGCAGCCTGGTCGGGAAGAAAATCGCATTGCCCACCACGGACCGGGAAATCCCCATCATCGCCGATGAATATGTGGACCTGGAATTCGGTACCGGTGCTGTGAAGATCACTCCGGCTCATGACCCCAACGACTATGAAGTAGGACAGCGGCACAACCTGGAACAGATCGTAGTCATCGGCCTGGACGGGAAGATGACCAAGGAAGCCGGCAAATATGAAGGGGAAGACCGGTACGAATGCCGGAAGCACATCGTCCAGGATCTGAAGGACATGGGACTTCTGGTGAAGATCGAAGATGCTCCCCACTCTGTAGGCCACTGCCAGCGCTGCCACCATGTGGTGGAACCCATGGTATCCACCCAGTGGTTCGTAAAGATGAAACCTCTGGCAGAAGCTGCCATCAAATGTGTCACCGAAGGCCATACGGAATTCGTCCCCAGCCGATTCACCAATACCTATCTCCAGTGGATGGAAAACATCCATGACTGGTGCATTTCCCGGCAGATCTGGTGGGGCCACCGGATCCCGGTTTGGTACTGCGACGACTGCGGAGAAGTGGCTGCTTCCCGGACGGATCTGACAGTATGCCCCAAATGCGGCAGCACCCACATCCATCAGGAAGAAGACTGCCTGGACACCTGGTTCAGCTCCGGCCTGTGGCCGTTCTCCACGTTCGGCTGGCCGGATAAGACGGAAGAATTGGAACACTGGTATCCCACTAGTGTGCTGGTCACCGGCTACGACATCATCTTCTTCTGGGTAGCCCGGATGATTACCATGGGTGAAGAATTCATGGGGAAGGAACCTTTCAAGCATGTATTCATCCATGGCCTGGTCCGGGATGAACAGGGCCGGAAGATGAGCAAATCCCTGGGCAACGGCATCGACCCGGTGGAAGTGGTGGATAAGTATGGGGCGGATACCCTGCGGTTCATGCTGATCACCGGCAATACTCCGGGGAACGACATGCGTTTCTACTGGAACCGGATCGAAAGCACCCGGAACTTTGCCAACAAGATCTGGAACGCATCCCGGTTCGCTCTCATGAACCTAGACGGTTATGACAAGGATGCAGAAAAAGCACCCCTGACCCTGGCGGACAAATGGATCCTGTCCCGGCTCCAGCATACCATCCGGGATGTATCCAACTATATGGAAAAATTCGAACTGGGAGAAGCCGGCCGGCTGATCTACGACTTCATCTGGGGCGAAGTGTGCGACTGGTACATCGAACTGGCCAAACCCCGTCTCTACGACCGGGAAAACGCGGCAGCACGGGCTACGGCCCAGATGGTGCTGTGCCGGGTGCTGGGCGATGCCATGAAGCTGCTCCATCCCTACATGCCTTTCATTACGGAAGAAATCTGGCAGCATCTGCCTCATAAAGGCCAGAGCATCATGATTGCTCCTTGGCCGGTGGCGGACGACGACCTGATGGATGATACGGTGGAAAAACAGATGACTGCCGTCATGGACGTGATCAAAGCCATCCGGAACATGCGGGCGGAAGTGAATGCAGCTCCCGGCCACAAGGCTCCGGCGACGGTGCTGGTGGACGCAGACCTGAAAGCTGTCTTTGCGGCCAACGGGGATTACATCCGGCAGCTGGGCACGGTAGATACCCTGACCCTGGGAGGCATGGAAGATACGGCTCCGGAAAATGCCATGGCGGCCGTGGTCAACGGGGCCAAGGTGTACCTGCCTCTCAAAGGGCTCATCGATGTGGAAAAGGAATTGGCCCGTCTCCAGAAGGAACTGGACGGCGCCGAAAAGGAAGCCAAACGGACGGCCGGAAAACTGAACAACCAGAACTTCCTGGCTAAGGCACCTGCGGAAGTGGTGGAAAAGGAAAAGACCAAGCAAACGGAGATCCTGGCGCGGATCGACGGCCTGAAAGAACGGATCGCAACCCTGCGCAGCCTGTAAAAGGGAAAGGAGCAGACCTATGGATTATTCGGCCGCAGTAGCATATGTAGAAAGCCTGGGCAAGTTCGGCATCCATCTGGGCATGGAACGGATCCAGGGCCTGGCGGCCCAGCTGGATCATCCGGAACGGAAAATCCGGACCATCCATGTGACCGGGACCAACGGCAAGGGCAGTGTCACCACTTTCCTGGCCAATATGCTCCAGCAGGCGGGGCTCCGGGTGGGGAGCTACATCTCTCCCCACTTCGTCCGCTACAACGAACGGATCTGCCTGGACGGGCAGGAAATCTCCAATGGAGATTTTGCTGCCGTTACGGAAAGGACCAAAGAAGCCCTGGAAAAGTACTTGGCTGCAGGGGGTGAACAGCCCACCCAGTTCGAATTCATCACTGCTATGGGATTCCTGTATTTCGCGGAAAAACAGGTGGATTGTGCCGTAATCGAAGTGGGGATGGGAGGCCTGTGGGATTCCACCAACATCATCACTCCGGAAGTTTCGGTGATCACCAATGTGACTTTGGAACATACGGATCGGCTGGGGGAGACCATCGAAGCCATTGCCGCCCAGAAGGCCGGGATCATCAAGCCGGGGGTGCCGGTGGTGACGGAAGCGGAAGGAAAGGCCCTCACGGTGATCCGGGCCGCGGCAGAAGCCAATCACGCGCCCCTTTATGTCTATGGAGAAGATTTTACCGCAGAAAAGCTGACCAGTTCCATGGAGGCCCAGACTTTCCTGTACCGGCTGGGTGAGAAGGAAATGGAAGCGGTCATCCACCTGCCCGGGGAACATCAGATCCTCAATGGAGCAGCGGCCCTGACAGCAGCAGAAATCCTCCGGGACAAGCACGGGGTGCCTGATGAAGCTGCCATGCTCCGGGGGATGGCAGCGGCCCGGTGGCCGGGACGGCTGGAGCGGATCCACCGGGATCCGGAT
>OGIT01000856.1_pt1 | contig 9936 bp, 11 predicted proteins | sample 1571881 | NCBI WGS metagenome assembly OGIT01 (sample SAMEA2582101, study PRJEB24529) | metagenome | biome: Human gut stool | place: China | collected 2011 | reverse complement strand
GTTTGACCAGGTGGCTGACTACACGAGGACAGACACCAACGACATGTATGCATACATGGCGGATGCCCAATAAAAACAGGAAACAACACAGAATGAAGAATATGAAACAGCGATTAGGACTATTGATGGTGACCATACTCTTGTCTCTGGTTGCCTTTGCGCAACCGCCACAGCCGCCCCGTTTCAATCCCGAAAAGTTTGAAGCGGACATGGAGCAGTTCATGACGCCGATGGAGGCTTCACGCTTCTTCCCTCTTTTCAGGGAGATGCAGAACAAGCAGCGTGCGCTGTTCGGTAAGATGAGATTCTACGCTCATACCGACACGAGTGACGACGCGGCAAGTCTCAAGGCCATCAAAGAGTGCGACAAGATAGAGTTGGAGATGAAGAAAATCCGGCAGGAGTATCATCTGAAATTCTGCAAGGTGCTCTCCCCCGGTAAGGTTCTCGCCGTCATCAAGGCCGAGGAGAAGTTCCATCGCCAGGCGTTTAAAAGGATGGCAAGAAAAGGATGGCAAGAAGGAAAACAAGATAAAGCAAAATAGTGAAACAAAAGCATCACTCCTTTGCACTTCGTCACATTGTATGAAGTGCACGCCACTAAAAATAATTATGGTGCTGTCAATGATTTGCCGCAACCTCGCTCTTTCTGCGTGGCTGCGGCAATCTGATAAGAGCGGTTATTCTATCTCTATGAACACGGGCTCACCCTCGTCGCGGTGGTCGATGAGCTGCATCAGACGGTAGAGGGTGCGGCGGCTGTCGGTGACCTTACACACAACACTGGCTGGCTCCGTGACAAGGAAGAGAATTAATCTAAAAGACCAATGGATAGCATCACCCATGATGTATCATAATAGCTTTTTCTTGATGTCTGAACAAACAATGTCAAAATTGTCAAGTCTTGATTCCCATGAGGGAATGCCTTTGTTAAGCCAAGCCATTACTTGCAGTAAATCCTCGTGTAATCCAAAAGCCTATGGTCAGTTCAGCTGTTATCTTCCCGGGATTCCCAACTTCGCCTCTACTTACAATCATTTTCCGTGCTTGCGTGATGTACTTATTAACCTGAGTTCGGGATAAGAAAAGGGTCTTAAAAGTTTGGTAATCTCGCATAATTTTATTATCTTTATAATTGTAAATCAAATAGTTACAAAGATTAAAGCAATAAGAATTATGGAGATTACCAAGGACAAAATTACAGATATTTTCTGTATTATTGATGATTTTTGCAAAGAATATGACAAAGATATCGAAAAAATGAGTCTGAAGGCGCCCGATGGACGCAGACACCGTAAGCGTTCATGCACTATGAGTCGCTCAGAGATCATGACTATTCTCGTGTGTTTCCACTTTAATCAGTTTCGTAATTTTAAACATTATTACCTCTTTTACGTTCGCGAGCATCTCAAGGATCTATTCCCACGTCAGCTTTCGTACAATCGCTTTGTGGAATTGGAGTCACGTGTATGCTTGGAGATGATGCTGTTCCTACAGTTGTTCTGCTTTGGCAGATGCACGGGCATAAGTTTCGTAGACAGTACATGTGTGCCGGTATGCCACAATAAGCGCATCACCAGAAACAAGGTGTTCAAGGGCTATGCAGAGATAGGCAAGAGCACCATGGGGTGGTACTTTGGTTTCAAGTTACACCTCATATGCAACGAAAGAGGCGAACTGCTCAATTTCATGCTTACAAAGGCCAATGTTGATGATAGAAACGAGGATGTATTTAACCGTCTGAGTGACAATGTATTCGGAAAGTTGTTTGCAGATAAGGGGTATATATCTCAAAAATTGTTCGATCGCCTTTTCAATGACGGCATCAACCTGGTAACGGGCCTGAAGTGCAATATGAAGAACAAACTGATACCTCTGTATGACAAGATACTGCTGCGCAAGAGATCTGTAATAGAGACAATAAACGACGAACTCAAGAACGTGGCACAACTGGTACACTCCCGCCACCGAAGCGTTTATAATTTTTGTATGAATGTACTTTCTGTATTGGTAGCATATAGCTTCTTCGAGAAGAAGCCATCAATCAATATAGACTACTGTATTGATGAAAACGACAACTGCCTCCCAATTTTAAAATAATCAGAAACATTCTTTACATGAATAGATATTGTTCATAGCAATCTGGCTGTGGACCGAATCATTACGTCCATGAAAGTAAGATTCGCCTCTATACAAGAGACTTAACTTATCCCGAACTCAGGTTAAAAAGCACTATCACTTTCATTTTACCTTTTCAATCTTTATATTCAGAGTTGCCTGTAGCAGATCTATGGCTTCGTCAACATTGTGAGCCTCAAACTCCCCCGTTATATCTTTTGTAGTATCACTGGCTTCAAGCTGAACGCCATAAAAGTTAGAAATATCCTTCAGTGCCGAGTTGACAGGTGTGTTGTCAAAACGGAATATCTTCACGCTGTCCTTTACTTGTCCAGAAACTTTCGTCAAAGTATCAGTTACCATCTTTTCTTTATTGGCAGATGGTGTCTTCGGGGTTATTTTACTACGATTAGCGATAAATATGGTAGCAGCAACGGCTATAATCGCTGCAAACGCAATGCATGCTGCTGCAAGCTACCGACTGCTGGATGTTCTTGTTGATAATCCAGACAATCCCAAAAACTCATTCCATGCCGTATCGAAGTTCTTGTGTCCTTCCTTATACTGGTTTACAACAAACTATAGCTCGTCGTTATTATTCTCTTTCATAATATGTCGTGTTTAAAAGAAGACCAACAAATATATCTCCTTGGCCTTGCCGCGCAAAGTCTTGTAAGCCTTATACAGGTGCGCCTCCACAGTCTTTACGGATATTCCTAAAATTTGAGAAATCTCATCGTTATGCATCCCGTCTCGTTTGCTCATCAGTAAAACCTCACGTCGCACAGGCGGCAAGTTGTCAATGGCTTTCCAAAGTCTTGCCTCACGTACGCTGCATTCTGACACATCATCAAAATCCTCAGATGTCCTGCTTGCCTCAGTCAATTGTACTGTTTGGCCCAAGTATTTTGCCTTATCAAGACTCCCATTCCTCACCATTTGGTAAAGGTAATGCTTGGGGGTGAGTATTTCATCTCCATGCCCGATTCTTTCCGACAACTTAAGGAAGCAGTCCATAACAACATCTTCCGCCGTGTCCATGTCTCCGACGAAGTGCAAAGAAAACATGCACAGCGCGTCCCAATTGTTCTTGAACAGTCTTTCTATCTCTTTTCTATCTGACATCTTTCACCATCCTTATATTTATTACTATAACGCGATTTGCTCAAAAAACACTTACTACTATCACCGCAAAGTTACAATTTTTGTGCGAGAAACAAAAAAATATCAATTTCGAGTAAGTGATTTTTTGGTTTTCTTGTCTTGTATATGGTTTAATCAAAATCAAAACATGAAAAATAAATTTGTAATGATCGCCTTCATCGCAATGTCGCTAGTAGCTTGCGACAACGATGAGCAGAATTCTTTGGATCCGCCCAAACCGGAATCCACGGTATCCGCCGTTATGGTTAAAGACGGAAAAATAGTAAGTACCCAAACTCGTGCTTCAGAAAATATGGGTACAGTTGCACTTAAATTCAAAGATGAAGCATCATTGGTTTCTTTTAAAGAATCTCTTTCCAATGAGACAGATGCCGAGAAACAGAAAATCCTAATGTCCTATGGAGTACGAACTCTCCACGATTTAGCAGAACAAGCCGATGATGAACTTGAAAAGATAGGGGGAAGAGGCATCGTCAGAAGAGCAGTTCCGAAGCTTGTACAATGTATACAAGGCTAAGTATAATGGGCTGCTGATTAGCAATAGACACGACAGTACAGACTTGACGCTTTATGTTCCGGATGAAGATAACGTGGAGTCCTATATTGCCAATAATGAAGGTGTTTATATTGTGGGCAATACTGTGGTCAAGGCTAATTTAAATAATGATGTTTCTACATCAGTTATAAAAATGTCCAAGGCTTCCATGTCCAACAATGACAATATACCCACCAACTCGTCCGTTTTCAAACCAAACAAATACAAAAAGGTTTACCTTGACGCTTACATGATCAACACAAGGATGGGGGGTAGAATGCATTGCAAAAAGAAAATGTGGTATGGATGGAAGAATGATCTTGACCGTGCATATTATTTGGTTACGAGATTGAAAAATATCACTTATCTTGCCCAAGGAAAGTATGAGCAAGAAGTGTCGAAAAGTTTGTTACCAATGTTTATATTTGATAATCATAAGAAAGTACAAAATGGTTTCAATATTATACTTGGTAAGGTAAATGGCGACCGTATAACAGGATCCCTTTACGCCTGACAGACCTAACAATAGACCGAGATCCAAAAGGTAATATAATAATGGTCCAAGAAGGTGAAAGAACTCATCCTAAAGGTTCCGTTGAGAAAGTGCAAATAGTAAATATTAATCTTGCTCCAAATCTGTAATCTTGATTATACCATTAATGAGTTTGCAAAAAATGGACATTCTACTTCGTACATCGTTGTTGATGATGCAGTAAACATTCACAGAATCGCTTTTTAAAATATAAAATAGCGACAAAATTATTAAATGCATAAATTATGAGAATAAAAACTTTTATTAATCTTTTACTGGTAGCTATTATGTTAGTAGGGTTAGATAGCTGCCAAGAATCTAATGAGGAAGTAGACCCAACTTGTAATCTTGAAAACAAAACCGAAACACATGCAATTTCGATTGAGGAAGCATTATCTAATCTTGATGCTTTCCTAAAAGACAATTCTACAAGGACTACTATTTCTCATCCTACTGTTGTGAATGTTATTCCTATGAGAATGGACAAAACAACTACCCGTGCAATGACGACAGAGAATGCTGAGAATGTTATATACGTTGCCAATTTCTCTTGTGATCAAGGCTTCGCAGTTTTAGCAGCAGATGATAGAATAAAAGATAAAATTATTGCTGTAACTGACGATGGTAATATCACGAAAGAAGATATTGATGCAGTGGCTTTCCTCCTTAAGAATAATGATAATTACGTAGATAAAAACTATCCCACGACTGGCAATGGCTTGTTTACCGTAAAAGATTATCCTGGTGAGGTATTTCTCAATCCTAACACCTTTTCAACATATGACGAATCAATGGCGGACAATTGGGTAGGAAATTTCTCAGAGGAAGACAGCCTGCCTGTGACAAGAGCAATGTCATTTCCTGAATATAACAACAGAAGAATTGCTTTGTCATATTGTGTAGATTATGCTATGGACGAAGTTACTTCTAATACTGGTGGAAGTAGTAGTTCTAAGAAATCTTATACATCAAATACAACATTCTCTGATTGGAAAGATGCTCAGCGGACCAATAATATACTGAGTGCATATGTAAGATGGGATCAGAAATCCCCCTTTAATGATTTATATCCGAAGAGACGGAGATGCGTTGTATTTGGCAACAGAAAAAGAGCACCAGCAGGTTGTTTTCCCCTATCAATAGCTAAAGTTTTGACATATTTCAGACGTCCTGGAGTTTTTTCTTATAATGGCAATATTGTCGATTGGAATGCTTTAAGCAATGTAAGTACTCCTCACGGAAAAGAATCAGCTGCAGTTTTACTAAAGGGAATATCTGAGAGTTGCGGATCAATGTACTTTTGGGGAGGAACTTTTACCTTTCCATCAAAGGCTTCTTCATTTCTAGGGAAAATAGGATATGATGATGTTAAGAGATTCAATTATAGCTATAATAGGGTTTCTTCGATGATAAACAAAGGTTGTCCTGTGATTATTTATGCTGTACCCGGGATCAAGGTGTGGAAAAGTCACGCGTGGATTATAGATGGTTATAAAGTAAAAGTAAGGCAAAAAATCACAAGACAATATGAAAACGGGAAATTAATCAATACAATTACAATTCCTGACACTTGCCGGATGGTACATTGTGATTTTGGCTGGGGCAGACTCTGCAACGGATATTATGTTGATGGCGTCTTTAAACTTAACAGTGATAAGAACGACTATGACTATCCTTGGATGGGCGATAAAAAGACAAAATTCAACCATCATATACGTATCATCACATATAATACCCCCCAATAATAGATTCCTATGACAAAGACTATAAGGATCACATTCCTTCTAATGTTATCTGTCCTTCTCGCTTCTTGCGGAAGCTCCGATAATTATGGCTATCCATCCAAAGTAACTTTTGGAAAAGAAGGAGGAAGTAAGATATGCTCGGGCACGAGCAATTGTTATAATGTCGAAATCGATGACTATAATGGAAATGGAAAATCAACTTCCATAGATGCTATTGAGGACGAAAATGATTCGGTAGTCGTCACGTACCAGTGGCTAATGGTTACATATAAGCCATCTGCTGGTCCACACCTAAAAATAACTGCGCAACCTAATCACACAGGGAAAGAACGGAAACTCTATGTGAGTGGTATGGTAGATGACTCTTTTGCTGAAATCAAGGTCGTGCAATACTAATCAGAAGTCTTCAACTTTAATTTATCAGACTTTATTAGTATCCCATCATCTAAGGTATCATTTGGATCCCCCTATCACATGATACCTTAGGTGATGTTCTATACGGAATTTTCAAGTTAAGTTCCGACTCGTAGATGAAATGAACGTGATGTATGCTTTGCAACTTTCGCATCTGGTCGTAGACAGTACCAGACTGTGCGACAGCCGACAGACTCCCGAATGCAAACAACATAAAAACCTGAGTTCGGGATAAGAAAAGGGTCTTAAAAGTTTGGTAATCTCGCATAATTTTATTATCTTTATAATTGTAAATCAAATAGTTACAAAGATTAAAGCAATAAGAATTATGGAGATTACCAAGGACAAAATTACAGATATTTTCTGTATTATTGATGATTTTTGCAAAGAATATGACAAAGATATCGAAAAAATGAGTCTGAAGGCGCCCGATGGACGCAGACACCGTAAGCGTTCATGCACTATGAGTCGCTCAGAGATCATGACTATTCTCGTGTGTTTCCACTTTAATCAGTTTCGTAATTTTAAACATTATTACCTCTTTTACGTTCGCGAGCATCTCAAGGATCTATTCCCACGTCAGCTTTCGTACAATCGCTTTGTGGAATTGGAGTCACGTGTATGCTTGGAGATGATGCTGTTCCTACAGTTGTTCTGCTTTGGCAGATGCACGGGCATAAGTTTCGTAGACAGTACATGTGTGCCGGTATGCCACAATAAGCGCATCACCAGAAACAAGGTGTTCAAGGGCTATGCAGAGATAGGCAAGAGCACCATGGGGTGGTACTTTGGTTTCAAGTTACACCTCATATGCAACGAAAGAGGCGAACTGCTCAATTTCATGCTTACAAAGGCCAATGTTGATGATAGAAACGAGGATGTATTTAACCGTCTGAGTGACAATGTATTCGGAAAGTTGTTTGCAGATAAGGGGTATATATCTCAAAAATTGTTCGATCGCCTTTTCAATGACGGCATCAACCTGGTAACGGGCCTGAAGTGCAATATGAAGAACAAACTGATACCTCTGTATGACAAGATACTGCTGCGCAAGAGATCTGTAATAGAGACAATAAACGACGAACTCAAGAACGTGGCACAACTGGTACACTCCCGCCACCGAAGCGTTTATAATTTTTGTATGAATGTACTTTCTGTATTGGTAGCATATAGCTTCTTCGAGAAGAAGCCATCAATCAATATAGACTACTGTATTGATGAAAACGACAACTGCCTCCCAATTTTAAAATAATCAGAAACATTCTTTACATGAATAGATATTGTTCATAGCAATCTGGCTGTGGACCGAATCATTACGTCCATGAAAGTAAGATTCGCCTCTATACAAGAGACTTAACTTATCCCGAACTCAGGTTAAAAAGCACTATCACTTTCATTTTACCTTTTCAATCTTTATATTCAGAGTTGCCTGTAGCAGATCTATGGCTTCGTCAACATTGTGAGCCTCAAACTCCCCCGTTATATCTTTTGTAGTATCACTGGCTTCAAGCTGAACGCCATAAAAGTTAGAAATATCCTTCAGTGCCGAGTTGACAGGTGTGTTGTCAAAACGGAATATCTTCACGCTGTCCTTTACTTGTCCAGAAACTTTCGTCAAAGTATCAGTTACCATCTTTTCTTTATTGGCAGATGGTGTCTTCGGGGTTATTTTACTACGATTAGCGATAAATATGGTAGCAGCAACGGCTATAATCGCTGCAAACGCAATGCATGCTGCTGCAAGCTACCGACTGCTGGATGTTCTTGTTGATAATCCAGACAATCCCAAAAACTCATTCCATGCCGTATCGAAGTTCTTGTGTCCTTCCTTATACTGGTTTACAACAAACTATAGCTCGTCGTTATTATTCTCTTTCATAATATGTCGTGTTTAAAAGAAGACCAACAAATATATCTCCTTGGCCTTGCCGCGCAAAGTCTTGTAAGCCTTATACAGGTGCGCCTCCACAGTCTTTACGGATATTCCTAAAATTTGAGAAATCTCATCGTTATGCATCCCGTCTCGTTTGCTCATCAGTAAAACCTCACGTCGCACAGGCGGCAAGTTGTCAATGGCTTTCCAAAGTCTTGCCTCACGTACGCTGCATTCTGACACATCATCAAAATCCTCAGATGTCCTGCTTGCCTCAGTCAATTGTACTGTTTGGCCCAAGTATTTTGCCTTATCAAGACTCCCATTCCTCACCATTTGGTAAAGGTAATGCTTGGGGGTGAGTATTTCATCTCCATGCCCGATTCTTTCCGACAACTTAAGGAAGCAGTCCATAACAACATCTTCAGCCGTGTCCATGTCTCCGACAAAGTGCAAGGAAAACATGCACAGCGCATCCCAATTGTTCTTGAATAGTCTTTCTATCTTATTCCTATCTGACATTTTTTACCGTTTTATTTATTACTATGACTTGATTTACTCAAAAAACACTTGCTACTATCACCACAAAGCCCAAAATGAGGCTAAGACTTGGACCATACAGCCAAAAGTCGGACTGAACATTGCTAATTTGACTAATGGAGATGGGAATAAAGTGCGTACAGGCATCTCTGCCGGTGTTGAATTGGAATATCATCTCACCGATATGTTTTCTCTTTCGTCCGGTGTTGTGTATTCTATGCAGGGTTGCAAGAATAAGTATTATGCCAACACCGATTTAACCAACAAGTTAGACTATATAAATATTCCGATCATTGCGAATGTTTATGTAGCAAAGGGACTTGCAGTCAAACTGGGTGTACAGCCAGGGTTTAATATCCGTAATAAGACGACAGGCTCTCTCGGAGATTTGCCGAAAGATACATATAAGGACTCAGAAGTTAGGTCTTTTGACTTCTCAATACCTATGGGGTTAAGCTATGAATACCATTCTTTTGTGGTAGACGCAAGATATAATTGGGGGCTTACAAATGTTATAAAGAATATGAATCATAAGAATTCTGTTTTTCAGTTCACCCTCGGATATAAATTTAAATTGTAGATACCTCAGCTCGGATTGCAATTCGTAAGTGAGTAGAGACAATTTATGTCCGTAAACATCAAGTATAAAGACTCATGCTATCTGTTCTTAGAGAATGTGATTGCGTGAGTCTTTAATATTTGTTAGGGGTGGATTGGTGTTTGACTCTTTCTTTGAAATCTGCGACCGTTTTGGGGCTTATGGCTTTCCCGTCGGTGAGCAGGTCATCCGAAAATAACGTTTGCGGATGATCCAGATTCGTAGGAGCCAAAGGACGAAGAAGCCGTTGCTTGCCACCTCGTAGACAGTATCCCAGTAGTTGCCAAAGTCGAAGAACCACTTGATGAGCCACAGCACCAGGTCGAGGTTGAACAGCCAGTTCCACCAACGCTCGCGGTCGCCGAAGGTCAGCGTGAGCGTCTCACCCTCAGCGATGTGGACCTGTGCTGTGCTCTC
>OGIT01000855.1_pt1 | contig 9948 bp, 3 predicted proteins | sample 1571881 | NCBI WGS metagenome assembly OGIT01 (sample SAMEA2582101, study PRJEB24529) | metagenome | biome: Human gut stool | place: China | collected 2011 | reverse complement strand
GTATAATGAGCGAATTAAAAGAATTAAAAACTGCTGAATATCAAGATTTAGTAAATCAAGGTGGCGTAACTGTTATTGATTTCTGGGCTCCATGGTGCGGTTATTGCGTACGTATGATGCCAATCATCGAAGAAATCGCAGGTGAGCTTGAAGGTAAAGCTAACTTTGTAAAAGTAAATGCTGACGAAGAACCAGAATTAGCTCGTAATTTACAAGTTGAAGTATTGCCTACATTTGTTATCCTAAAAGATGGCGAAGTAGTAGATCGTAAAATTGGTTTCTTGCCAAAGGGCGATCTTCAAGGTGCTATTGAATCTAAATTCTAATAATCTGAATAAATCTATATAGATAGAGTAAAAAAGACCTCATCAATGTATATCCAATGCATTGATGAGGTTTTTTTCATATTTTCTATAGAAGCAAATAAAAAGTGTCGTATAAATATAAAATTAGATTAAAATATAAAATTTCATTTTACATAATTCAATATTATTAATAACTTAGTATTCAAGCGGATTTTTAGGTATTTTTAAATGAGGAAAAAATGAAACATTAGTTTAACTTATTAATTTTTTTATGGAAGTTTAAAATAATATATGGTAGTATTATGTTAAATATTGTGAATATTTAGTGAAAAAGAGTGCAATATTTGATTTATTTCTTCATTGTGGGGTGAGAGCCACAAATGTTGGGAGGGAACTTAATATGAATAAGGTATTCAAAGTTGTTTGGAGTGCAACTAAGCACGCTTATGTCGTAACGTCTGAGTTGGCTAAGTCACATCAAAAATCTGCAACTACAATTGTAGCTGCAGTTATTTTGGCGGCTAGCTTTTCTGGAGGTGTTGCTAATGCATCCAGCCCTGAGGATTGGGCTAGAGCTGATCTTATTGGTAGCCAAAGATGGTTAACACCTGATCAAAATGCTTGGGGTCATATGCAAGATCAACATCAAGTTGATCCACAACAATTAGACCAACAGCAACAACAACAGCAGCAACAATGGCAACAACAAGAGCCACAGCAACAGCAACAACAGCAACAACGACGTCAACGTCCTCAAGTGCCACAACAACAGCAACAACAATGGCAACAACAAGTGCCACAACAACAGCAGCAACAACAAATCCCTAAAAAAGGCGGTTCCACTGGTAATACCGTAATTAATAACTACTATACAGTTGTAACTACTGATGTTGAAAATGTTAAGAAAAATACACATAACATTAACGTTGTAAATAATAAGGTTGAGAGTGTAAAAACTGACATTAAAAATATTAATGCTAATATTACTAATATCAACGCTAAAGTTGATAAAAATAGCAAAGATATTGAAGGATTAAAAGGTAAAGTCGGCACTCAAATCACTAACATTCAACAAGACATCACAAATATTAACAATAATATTGATGCTAAATTTACTAAAATTAACAACGATATTGATGTAAAAATTGATAATAAAATTACTAATATCACAAATAATGTTGTTAATAATGTAAATACTAACATTGATGCTAGTGTTAAAAAACATATTGAAGCTAATAATACCAATATTATTAATCAAGTAAATCAAAATATTAATACTGCAGTTCAAAATAATAACACTACAATTTTGAACAAAGTTGATGAGAAGATTGAAAATAATAACACTACTATTATTAATAATGTTAATAAAAATGTAGATGTTAAGATTAATGATATTAAAACAAATATTAATAATACGAAAAATGAGTTGAACACTAACATTTCTAATGTTAAAAATGAACTCAATCAAAATATCAACAACGTTGATATTAAAGTTAACAACAATAAAAAAGCAATTGATAATCTAACTGTTAATGTTAACAATAATAGTAAATCTATTGCTGATTTAACTGCTAAAGTTGAAGAAAACACAGCTAACATTACTTTCAACAATACTATTGCGATGGAAAACCGTAAACTTATCGGTGATAACAAAAAAGCTATCAATGAGAACAAAAAAGCCATTGATGAATTGAAAGGTAAAGTTGGCACAACAATCAATAATATTAACACTACAATTGATAATAAGATTAATGAAAATAACACTAAGATTATCAACGAAGTTAATCACAATGTAGATGTTAAAATCAACGATAGCAAAACTAACATTATCAGTGAAGTTAACAAAACAATTAATTCTAAAATTGAAGCTAACAACACAACTATTATTAATAAAGTAAATAATGATGTTGATACTAAGATCAATGCCGTTAAAACTGATATTACAAATATTAATAATACTGTAAATAATGTAAGTGCAAAAGTTGATGCTAATACTACTAACATTACTAATAACACTACAAATATTAACAAAAATGCGACTGCAATTACTGAATTAAACACTAAAGTTGATAATCAAGGTAAAGTTTTAGTTAATCATGAAGGTCGCATCCAGGCGCTTGAACAAGACAATAAAACTATTAAAACTGATGTAGCTAACACTCAAAATCAAGTTAATATCAATACTAAAGATATTGCTGATTTGAAAGGTAAAGTTGGTCAAAATATTGGTAATGTTCAAGTAGATATTAAAGATATTAAAAACAACATCACTAATATCAACAATAAAGTTGAAGCAAACACAGTTGCAATTAACAAGGTTGATGTAAAAGTTGATGGTGTTAAAGGTGACTTGGATGGCCTTAAAGGTCGTGTTGATCGCCATGACCAACGTTTGGACTATTTACAAGATAACATTGCTGATAACTCCACACGAATCTCTATTGTTGAAGATGGTGTAAAAGCTAATACAAAAGACATTAATGTAGTTGGCACAATTGCAATGGAAAACCGCACACTTATCGGTGCAAACCAAAAAGCTATCGATGAGTTAAAAGGTCATGTTGGCACACAAATTACCAATATTGAAACTACAATCAATAAGAAGATTGAAGCTAATAATACTACAATCATCAACAAAGTAGATGGTAATATTGATGCTAAGATTGAAAAAAATAACACAGTTATTAACAATAACATTAACAATGTAAATGCTAAGACTGAAGTTAATGCTAAAGCTATTACAGATAATAGTAAACGTATTGATGCTAATTCTGCTCGTATTTCCAATAATGAAAAAGCAATCAACGAGTTAAAAGGCCATGTTGGTACACAAATCACTAACATCGAAAATACAATTACTAATAAGATCAATGAAAACAACACAGTAATCAACAAAAATATCGATGCTAAGATTGAAGCTAATAACACTACAATTCTTAATAAAGTAGACAATAACATCGATGTTAAGATTAATGCTAATAACATTAAAGTTGATCAAAAAATTGATGGTGTTAAAGGCGATTTAGATGGTCTTACTAAACGCGTTGCTCAAAACGAAAAAGACATCAACGTAGCTGGCACAATTGCTATTGAAAACCGTACACTTATCGGTGCTAATAAAAAAGCTATTGATGAATTAAAAGGTCATGTTGGCAATCAAATCACAAATATCGAAAATACAATTACTAATAAAATCAACGAAAACAATACAGTAATTAATAAAACTATCGATAATAAGATTGAAGCTAACAACACTGTTATCAACCAAAATATTGATAATAAAATCAACAGCAATAATACAACAATCATTAATAAAGTAGATCAAAACATTGATGCTAAAATCAATGCTAATAACACTACAATTCTTAACAAAGTTGATAAAAACATCGATGTAAAAATCAATGAAAATAACAAACAAATTAACAACACAATCAATACTAAGATTGGTGATGTAAATGTTAAGATTGATGGCGTTAAAGGTGACTTGAATGGTCTTAAAGGTGATTTAGATGGCCTTAAAGGTCGTGTAGATCGTCATGACCAACGTTTAGACTACTTACAAGATAATATTGCTGATAACTCCACACGTATCTCTGTAGTTGAAGATGGTGTGAAAGCTAATGCAAAAGATATTAATGTAGTAGGTACAATTGCAATGGAAAACCGTCAATTCATTGGCGATAATAAAGTTGCTATTGCAAACAACACTAAAAATATCAACATCAATGCTAAAGCTATCGATGAGTTAAAAGGTCAAGTAGGTCAATCCTCTACAGTTATCAACGATATTAAGAAACAAATTACTAATATCAATGGTAAAGTAGAAAACAACACTACAAATATTGCTAATAACACAACTAATATTGCTAAAAATACTACAGCAATTAATAACGTAAACGTTAAAGTTGATGCTAATGCTAAAGCTATTGTAGACAACAGCAAACGTATTGATGCAACTAATGTAAAAGTAGATGCTAACACTACTAACATTGCTAACAATACAACAGCAATCAACAATGTAAATGTAAAAGTTGATGGCGTTAAAGGTGACTTGAATGGTCTTACTAAACGTGTAGAACAAAACGAAAAAGACATCAACGTAGCTGGTACAATTGCAATTGAAAACCGTAAATTCATTGGCGACAATAAAAAAGCTATCGATGAATTAAAAGGTCAAGTTGGTAATACAGTTAAAAATATCGAAACTACTATTAATAACAAAATTACTGAAAACAATGTAGTTATTAATAAAAATATCGATGCTAAGATTGAAGCTAACAATACTGTAATTAATCAAAATATCACAAATGCAATTACTGAAAACAACAAGGAAATTAACAATACAATTAACAATGTAAATGTTAAAGTTGCTGGTATTAAAGGTGATATTGATGGCTTGAAAGGTCGCGTAGATCGTCATGATCAACGTTTAGACTACTTACAAGATAATATTGTAGATAACTCCACACGTATTACTGCAGTAGAAGATAGTGTTAGAGTAAACACTACAAATATTGCGAACAATACAACAGCAATCAACAATGTAAATGTAAAAGTTGACGGTGTTAAAGGTGACTTAAATGGTCTTACAAAACGTGTTGACCAAAACGAAAAAGACATCAATGTAGCTGGTACAATCGCTATCGAAAACCGTACATTAATTGGCAATAATAAAGCTGCTATCGATAAGAATGCAAAAGCTATTGCTGAATTGAACGGTAAAGTTGGTACTACTATCACTAATATCGAATCTACTATCAATAATAAGATTGAAGCTAATAATACTACAATCCTTAATAAAGTAGATCAAAATATTGATGCTAAGATTACTGCTAATAACACTGTAATTAACCAAAACATTGCTAATGCAATCAATGAAAATAACACAACAATCATTAACAAAGTTGATAAAAACATTGATGTGAAAATCAATGAAAACAATAAGCAAATCAACAACACAATCAATACTAAGATTGGTGATGTTAATGTTAAGATTGATGGCGTTAAAGGTGATGTAGCTGGTCTTACTGCACGTGTAGATCGTCATGATCAACGCTTAGATTACTTACAAGGTAACATTGTAGATAACTCTACACGTATTAGCGCTAATGAAGATGCTATTAAAGCATTAAAGGGCCAAGTTGGTACAACAGTTACTAATGTTGAAAACACAATCAATGCTAAGATTGCTGAAAACAATACAGTAATTAACAACACAATTAACAGCAAAGTTAATGAAGTAAATGTTAAGGTTGATGCTAACGCAAAAGCAATTGTTGATAATAGCAAAGCTATTACTGACATTAAAGCTAATGTGACAAATATCAGCAATAAAGTAGATGTTAATACTGCAGATATCAAAGCTATCCGCACAGATATAACTAACAACACTACTAACATTGCTAATAACACTGCAGCTATTGCTAATGTAAGCAAACAAGTTACAAATAACACAACTAACATTGCTAACAATGCAACAGCTATTGCAAACATTAGTAAACAAGTTGCTGGTAACACAGCTAACATTACTGATGTAACTGCTAAGGTAAATGCTAATACTGGCCGAATTGAATCTAATACAACTGCTATTAACAACTTAACTGGTAAAGTTGATGCTAACTCTCAAGCTATTGAATCCTTGAAAGGTCAAGTTGGTAAAGGCAATACTACAATCGTTAATGTAGCTCAAAAAGTAGAAAATATTACTCAAAACATTAACGCTCAAAATAGCAACATCCAAGCTAATACTGTAAACATTCAAAACAATACTTCCAATATTAATAACATTAAAGCTAATGTTGTTAACGTTGAAAAGAATGTAAACAATATTAAAGCTGATGTAACAGTAGTAAAAGCTGATATCACAAACATCAATGCTAAAGTTGATCAAAAAATCAATATTGTAAACAACAATATTACTAACGTTAAAAACGATGTGAAGAATATTGATGCTAAAGTTACAAACATTGATAACAAAGTTACTAATATTAACAATAAAGTAACTAATATCGATAGCAAAGTAACTAATATCGATAGCAAGGTAAATGATATTGACGTAAAAGTTAATAACCAAAATACTGTAATCAACAATATCAAAACTGATGTATCTGGCTTGAAAGATCAAGTTGGCAAAAATACTGAAGCAATTAAGAACTTGCAAAATGTAAGCGCTGATGTAAACAAAGTGAAAGAACAAGTTAATGCTAATACTCAAAAAGCAAATGCTAACGAAGAACGCATTAAAAATGTTCAAAGCCAAGTTTCTGTTAATACTGAAGCAATCAAACATAATACTGAAAACATCAATATTAACAAAGCAGCGATCAAACAAAATGCTGAAGCAATTCAAAATACTAATGTAACTGTACAAAAAGTAATTAACAAAGTTGATGAACATAGCAAAGTTATTAACGACGTATCTAAACAAGTTAATACTAATACAACTAATATTGCTAATATCAATAATGTTGTTAACCAAAATACAACTAATATTACAAATGTAACTAACCAAGTTAATACAAACACAAGTAATATTAGCAAAGTAACTAACCAAGTTAATACAAATACAACAAACATCAACACTCTAAATGCTAAAGTAGATACTAATGTTACAAATATTACTAAAGTAGATAATCGTGTAACTGAAGTAGCTAAACAAGTTAATGAAAATGCACAATTAACTAAAGCTGTTGGTACTCTAGCATTAGAAAATCATGAAAAGGTTAGTGTATTAGGTTTACAAGTAAATAAAAATACTCAAGACATTGCTGATGTAAACACTAAAGTTGATGAAAATGTTACATTAACTAAGAACATTGGTGCTATTGCATTAGAAAACAATGAAAAAGTTAATGTATTGGGCTTGCAAGTAAATAAAAATACTCAAGATATCAGTACATTAGCAGAAGCTGCAAATTACAGCTTGAAAGCTTCTAACATTGCATTACAAGATCATGCAACACTTGTTCAACATGATGCACAAATCGCAGAAAACTCTCGCCGCATTAGCAGCGTAGAACGCGATGTTAAAGTTGTAGGTGCTAATGCAGCAGCATTAGCAGCATTGAAACCTATCGAATACCACGAAGGTCAAAAAGCCCAAATTATGGCGGCTGTTGGTACTTACAAAGGTAAAACATCTACTGCATTGGGTGTAGCACATTATGCAAATCCTGATTTATTAATCCATGCTGGTGCCGCTTATGGTGGTGACCATAGCGTAATGGCAAATGCTGGTGTAACAATCGGTATTGGTAATGCTCCTACAGCTCCTAAAGCATCCCCTGCAACTGTAAAAGTTCTTGAGGATCAAGTGGCTGATTTGCAAGCACAAAACAAAGAAATTCGTGAACTTCTTGATAAAGTGATTGCACAACAACCACAACAAGCTCCAAAAGCAGCTGTAAAAACAACTAAATAATATGCCTCCCAACCGATGGGTTACACTATAATCTATCGTAGGTATAGAAACCGCGTAGCAGAAATGCTACGCGGTTTTCTTTTTGTGTGGATTTGTGGTGATTGTATTCCAATATATCGTTTGATTTAAGTGTTACAGAACTTATGGGGATATTGTGGTGGGGATTGGATATAGATAAAACTAAAATTTGGCACCTGGTGGTGGGTAGTGGTTTTTATGATTCGATTATTATTTAATTTCGAACATATGTATCTAAGAAAAGAAGAGAAAAATAGAGATTATGAAAGAAAAATATAAAAAAGTGGGATAAAAATGGATTTTTTATTGTGATTGGTGGGGAATTGTGGTAGAATTTACCATATAGTGGTGGATAAGGAATGGTAAAGGGCGGTGATACGTATGTTCATGGGAGAATATAATCACACCATTGATACAAAAGGGCGGATGATTATACCCGCGAAAATACGTGAACAACTAGGCGAAGTATGCATTGTTACTAAGGGCCTAGATAACTGCTTAGCTATTTACACCGAAGAAGCGTGGAAGAAAATTTCTGCAGCTTTACAATCACAATCCTCCACTAAAGCTAGCGTACGTGCCTTAAAACGTTTTGTTTTTGGTAGTGCCGCTGAGCTTGAATATGATAAACAAGGTCGTGTCCTCATTCCTGTACCACTACGTGAATATGCGAGCCTTGATAAACAGGCCGTTATTGTCGGTGCTGGGGATCACGTTGAAATTTGGAGCCGCGAAAAATATGATTACTATGATGATCAAGTGGCTGAAAGTATGGAAGAACTTGTCGAAGGTCTAGAAGGGATTATGTTATAGGAGGCTATGATGGAATTTAATCATACCAGCGTACTTTTACGCGAAACGGTGGACTCCGTCGTAACTAATCCAAAAGGCATCTATGTGGACTGTACTCTGGGCGGTGCAGGACATGCCCATGCTGTGGGCGAGATGCTAGACCCAGAAGGCATGATTATAGGGTTGGATCAAGATGAAGATGCGTTGAGCGTAGCTCGACAGCGTTTATCTGATTTAACATGTCAGGTATTAACAATACCGACGAACTTTTCTAACTTAAAAGAAGCCCTCCATAATGAGGGTATCTATGAAGTAGATGGATTTATCTTTGATCTTGGCGTATCTAGCTATCAATTGGATACACCGGATCGTGGCTTTTCATATATGAATGATGGCCCACTCGATATGCGTATGGATAAGGACGCACCATTAACAGCAGAAGAGGTTGTTAATGATTATGATGCTGAAGCATTATTGCAAATTATCCGCGACTATGGGGAAGAGCGATGGGCTAAGCGCATTGTTGAATTCATCATTAATGCACGTCAAGAAAAACGAATTACCACCACTGGTGAGTTAGTTAGAATTATTAAGCAAGCAATACCTGCGAAGGCGCGTCAAGATGGACCGCATCCGGCAAAACGGACGTTCCAAGCCATTCGCATTGAAGTAAATAGAGAATTAGCTATCTTGCATGATAGTTTTGTAGATGCTGTATCCATGTTGAAACCAAAGGGGAAAATTGGGGTTATCACATTCCACTCCTTGGAAGATCGAATTACAAAACAAACTTTCAAAGAGTTGAGTACAGCATGTATATGTCCTCCAGAATTGCCAATGTGCGTTTGTAACCACAAGGCAGTTGTGAAGGCGAAGAATAAGGCTATAGAGCCGAGTGCAGGGGAGATTGAGGTTAATCCGAGGGCTAGAAGTGCAAAGTTACGCGTAGCCGTCAAGTTGTAGAATTGGAAGGGGTTAGTGTTTATGTTAGCGAGAAAGGCTGTTGTGGGCCAAGTTAAAAGCGATGTGTTGGTCGCTTCACAAGGGAGAAAACGTAGTGCAAATGTGGCTCTAGATTTGAGCCCTATGATGTGGCAGGTTGTATATGGTATTGCTGCATTGGTTGCATTTTTGCTTATCATGATGGTTATGAATGCGTACAGCACAAAATTAGGCTACGAAGTAGTTAAAACACAGCAAGCTGTAGTACAATTAACAAAGGATAATGATGCGTTGGATGTTGAAGTGGCTTCTTTGAAGTCTCCTGTTCGTATTCAACAAATCGCAGAACAACAACTAGGGATGGTTTTGCCTGATTCTTTTGTTTATAGTACAAAAAGCGCTGTTACTGAACGTACTGTACAAGAGAAACAGCAAATTATAGACTAGCAGGCAAAGCAGCTCGTATTGGGC
>OGIT01000854.1_pt1 | contig 9953 bp, 10 predicted proteins | sample 1571881 | NCBI WGS metagenome assembly OGIT01 (sample SAMEA2582101, study PRJEB24529) | metagenome | biome: Human gut stool | place: China | collected 2011 | reverse complement strand
TTACGCCTATGCCGTCTTCGATTTCGACAATACGACATCCATCCTCGACGTAGGCGAACAGTTGGAAGTCTGGCAGCTCGATCATCTGCAATTCGCCGTCCCGCCGACACAGATGAAGGCCGTTCTCATGACGGGGATCCCAGCTGATAAATTAGACGCCATCCGCGCAGCCGTTTCCTACTTCAAAGTCCCTGGCGTCAAAGATGTCCTGGCCATGACCAACAAAGTAGACGCCAATGGCCGTTACCTCAATCAGTACGCTTACGATCTCCATTCCCAGACCCAGGGCGTCGGCAAAGCCGAAACACTGGCAAAAATCCTGGTACCGAAATACAAAGGCCACGGCCCCAGCTTCACGGCTATGGATTCCCAGGGGGATTTCAACTTCTGCACCGAATTCAAAGACACGAAAGAAGTCTTGGTCATCAACCGGACGCGCACCGATGACGCCGCCCTCTGCGCCGGCATTGCAGCTTACCAGAAAAAACACGGCATCGACCTCGCCGCAGCCAACAAAAATGGCGACAGCCTCTTCCTGATCCAGGGCCGTAACGAAAACAAAGGCGAATTCTGGAACGACGACAAGACCCTTCTCTTAGGCAAAAAAGACGCATCCTACCTGTCCGATAAAGCCACCAAAGCCGAAACAGAACTCGAACAAGGAAAAACCATCGCCCAAGTATTGAAAGACAATACGAAATTAAAAAACAAATACCAGGGATATAAGACGCGGTAAAATCTGATTATCTCCTCAAAAAAAGGACTAGCACATGATATGGCCGAAACCTTCATGCGCTAGTCCTTTTAACTTTGATAGAGGCCTGACGGCCGGGTGTAAAGTCGTTCATCGAATTTTGGGGCCGACGGCCCCGCTGGTCGCAGACCGCAGTTCGCAGGCCGCCTCAGAGTCAAATGCCGCCTTGCGGCAACATATTCAGAATAACGACATCGCCTCGAGTAACCCTTGGCTCGTGAAAAAAATAGTGGTTCGTGGCTCGTGATTCGTGGTTCGTAAAAAGCCTGCCATTATACTCGGATGGGCTGTGATGAAATCTCTCTGGCGGGCTGCCCACTGGGACAGCCCCTACAAATGCGGCATACAGCCACATAAAATTTTATCGCCTGTATGCGATACCGTAGGGGACGTCCCAAAGGGCGTACCGCTGCGACTTGTGTGAATAGCCGGTGCCATGACAGATGCTCGTGGCTCGTAAAAGTCTGCCATGATACTCGGATAGGCTGTGATGAAATCTCACAGCGGGCTGCACAAGGCTCCCTTTATAGGGGAGCTGGCCGCCAAAGGCGGTCTGAGAGGTTAAAGGTCGGCCCCTACGAATGCCCCGATTGGGGCTATTTTTGCAATCTGCTACCTGCGACCAGCGCGCTTCGTTTATTTCCGGCATAGCCGCATCTGAATCCGAAGAACGCAAAACGGCGCTGTCTTATATGACAACGCCGTCATAAATGATTACCCTCTTATTTCAAATGATATTCCCGCAGCAATTGTTCCTGGTATTCATCGTCCTGCAAGACGCGATTGACCTCTTCTTTCCTGCCTTCCTGTATCAGCTTTTGGAGCAATACACTGAGTGCTTTCTTCCTGTTTTTTCACCACGTTCCTGGCCAATCTTTTCTCCACACCGTTCAATGCCTTCGCTCAAGTTACACATTTCTGCCACTCTCTTCTCCAAACGAAACATTACTATTTTCTGCTGCGATTTTGCGAATCTGATTTTCTGTCAATTCTGTATAACGAACAATTTCATGAATAGGCTTATGATCTTTTAACATTTTAAGCGCCAAATCATGCTGCATTGCCTCACGGCCTTCTTTGATGCCTTCTTTTCGTTCTTCTTGCATTTTCATGGCATATGTCATATATCTCACCCTTTCTTCTTCTAATTTTTTCACTCTTTTAATTTCCTGATCGATTTCTTACACGAAAGCATCATTACTGAGAATCCCGTTAACATATTCCAAGAACCGTTTAACATCGGGTGTCACATCGTCAGCCGTTCCCACGGAACTAAGGAAAATCTTGGTCGCACCGTCCCGTAATTCTAAACTTGTATCCTCCAAGCACACATTGCGGAATGTATAGATATGGCGGCCTTTATCAAATGGCTCAAAGGGACAAATGAAAATAATATAACTGGGATTGAGTTCATCATAATCAGCCCCTTCTTCCAATAATCCCATATCAATCATGGACTGGTAATATCGAGTTCGTAAATAGAGCCCATCATCCGATGGTTTACGAACCTGCATTTCGATATCATACACGGTTCCCTTATCATCGGCTACGTAAACGTCGAGGCGGATTCCCTTTCCTTCATATTAGAATTTCATCGTCTTCTCATCGTCACTGTAACGAATATCACGGATAGGAACATGCAGGATTTTTTCCAACATGCGTTTACAAATCGGCTTACGCCGCATAACCAATTTGAACATGTAATCATCTTGAATCGTCAGGTCCTGCCAAGGTTTGATAGTATAACTCATGGTATCCGTCCTTTCTATATTATAACATGATACAAAAAATAACGAAAAATTTTATGATTCCATCATACACCACAAAACAGGGCCAAATAGAAATTCTAATCGTTTTTTAATCGAATTTCCGAACATTTAAGGAACCGTTAATGTTGGGGCCTAGCGGCCGGGCGAAAAGCCGTTCGCCGTAGGTCGTTCGTCGTTCATCGAATTTTGGGGCCGACGGCTCCGCCGGTCGCAGGTCGCAGTTCGCCTCGGACTTAGAATGCCGCTGCGCGGCGACAGACTCAGAATGATGACATCGCCTCGAGTGACCCTCGGCTCGTAAAAAATGCCCCGTTCGGGGCATCCGTAGGGGACGCCCAAAGGGCGTCCCGCTACGCGCTGAGGGTTTCCCGAAGCGTCGTTATTATTTTGAGTCTGTCGCGGCGAAGCCGCATCTGAATCCGAGGAAAATCCCGTGAATCGTATTTCGTAAAAGCTCACTATTATACTCGAATGGGTTGTGATCAAATCTCATAGCGGGACGCCCGCTGGGCGTCCCCTACGCACAAGGCCGTTGGCCGTGCAGTTTTTGGCGACATGCAGCCTGTGTTTTTTTCCTATCGCCTGTATGAGATAACGAATGATACATGACCATAATCTCATCGAGGTGGGGTTAACAATTGCCTGAAAAATCTTCATCAGTCCTGAATCACTCGCCAAGAAGCTGTGTTCCCAAAGTGAATTCACGCAGGATGAGATCCAAAAAATCGTATCCGTACTCCACATCCCGCCAGAAGAAATAGCCCGCTATTTTTTCACGGTTCTGCAAATTTAACACACATGCAAGAAGGCGCTGTCGCGTGAAGACAGCGCCTTTTTGAGTATTAAGTTTATAGTTTTTAGTGAATGGTTTTAAATTTAAAGCTATTTTCTACAAACTACAAGCTTCGTACTACAAACTTTAAAGAGAAAGGGGCTTCGCATGATGGCAGAAACCTTCGTGCGACAGCCCTTTTCCATAATAAGCCTCAGCCGAAGACTTCAAAGATGACGATGAACAAGGCCATCAGTCCCAGACCCAATCCCAGGGAATAGGCACAGAGTTTCTTTTCGATGGGCTGCAAGGGGAAATATTCGTCTGCATCCCGTTCGAGCTGGCCCGTATGGGTCGCAGCGTCTGTCGGGGTTACGGTTTGGTTGTAGTAATATTCGTCAGCCGTCGATGCGGCAGAAGTGATTCGCGATGCCATAGCAATCAATCCTTTCTATAATGAAGTTATAATGTCGGCGGAACAATGCCGTGATAGAAGATGTAAGAAATGAACAGGCCGACCCAGATGATGAAGCCGACGAGGGCTACGGCATAGACGCCGATGACACGGCCCAGGCCGGATTTCCAGAGCTTGCGTACATTCGTGACCAGGCCGATAGAGAAGAAGCAGAGGCCAAAGAAGACGGCCCGCAGGAGGTTAGCCTGTCCGGCGCCGGCTTTCGCAGCGTCGACGATGCCCGGCTGCAGCCAGCCAGCTGCAAAAATGACGACCAGGGCCAGGACGAAACCGATGATGAATTTCGGGAAGCGTTCCCAGATTTCCCGTTTGGAAACCTTGCCAGCCCCGGATGCGACGGCTGCCCGCGGGGCATTGAGATGGTAAATGGACCAGACGATAGCCAAGATGAAGGACCAGACGCCGATGAAAACGTCGATGAAGACCTTGGACGTCGTCGCAGCCATGAGGATCCAGCCTTCCTGGTAATTGACGCCGAATTGCTGGAGCGCACTGTTGCGGATGAGCGTATCTGCGATTGCCCCGGATGCGACGGCACCGCCATCACTCTTGACGACCAGGCCCAGCCAGGACCCGGCGACCATCGGTTCACTGGGCAGGAAATAAGCGGCTGCAAAGGGCAGGATGAGCAATTCTACGGCAACGAAGACGATGATGACTGATGCCAGGATAGTCGGGATGATCTGGCGCGCCTTGATGGCACTGCCCGTAGCAATCGCTGCGGCGACACCGCAGATGGAAATGCCCGACGCCATGGGAGCTGCCCATTCCGGCGTGAATTTAAAGAATTTCCGGGCCACGAAATAGACGATAGGCCAATAAATCAGGTAGGCTTCGACGACGGCGCACATGCCGCGGACGATGACCGTACCGGCCAGCCCCAGGGCACTGATGGCCTGGATGCCGATATTCATGCCCAAAATGACGATGCCCGTCTTGATGTACCATTCCGGTTTGGCAGCATCAGATAAGAAACGCGTTACTTTCGGAAAAAAGTTACCGATGACCAGCCCGGCCAGCAGGGCAATGACAAAGCCCAATTCGCCAAGGCTCAGGGACCAGCCGATGTTAAAAGCTTCCCGCTTATTCGGCGTCGCTGCCAGATAAGCATAATTGCCGATGACCGTCGCCGCCATGGTGATCCAGTAAATCACGGTATAACCGGCGACGAATTTCTTGACCTTCGTCCCCATGAAATACGCGCCGATAGACGTTACGACCAGGGTAAATACATATGTCGCCACTAACGACCCGATACTGCCGAGCCAGGCAAACCCTTTCGACCCCGGCCCGACCGCCTTGGACGGGTCGATCCAGACACCGAACTTAGCAGCCCAGCCGAGCAAATCGACGTGCCAGATCTGTCCGGCACCGAGGACGACGATAAATAAGCCGAGCCGTACGGCCCACCAGTCTTCGCTTCGCAACAGGCCGACCGGTTGACGGCCTGTGCAGATACTTCGTTACTCATACGAACACCCCTTTTACAAAATAAATAAAGATGTGCCGATGACAAAGCCATAAAAAAAGCGCGCCATCAGCTACAGATGACGCGCAAAATCCCTTCCATTTCTCGCTCATCTGCCGGGAAAACTCCCGCTGGAATTGGCACCTTCCGTCCCCACGGAGGTTGCCGCAGCATCATAGGGCCAGTCCCTCAACTGCTCTGGATGATTGATATTCATTCATCAAACATATAAAATGTTTACCCAAATAGTACACTATTGGGTATGTTCTGTCAATACTTTCATTTGAAAATAAAGTATAAAGTGAAAATATCCTCAGAAGTGCCGACCATCGGGAGGTACAAGACAGTGGCCAGCTTAATCCGTTTCTGGCCCGAAATCCCAAAAGCCGGTCCCCGTTTCTGGGTCATATTTCCGCCGAATCCGTCCTTCTATAACGGGGCGCAATTCGATTTCTGCCGTGTACAGTACCTCTATCGATTTGATGTGTCCTGCCGCAACGTGATGTTCCCCATCCTGTTTATAAGAAAAAGCAGCGTGAGTATGATGAAAATAAGTTCCATCATCATCGCTGACGATATTGCCTGTCAACGAAACCAGCTCCAGCATCCCCTTCAGCTCTTGGACTTCAAAACTGCCCGTTTCTGGGATGAACGTCTGTATTTCTGCCGAACGGCACCCGCCGATGCCCGAAAAAATGGCCGATGCAATCTGTTCTTTCTGACAAATTCCCAGAATCGTGCTGATGATTTCATCCCCCTTATCCATCCGGATATAATAAGTTTCACCAAATTTGCGATAATCCATACGTCATTCCTCCTGTAACATCATAACCTACTGCCACTGTAAGACAGGCATCAGAAAAGAGACTTGTTAGTTCGTTTGTAGAGTACCCTCTCTATTGATCCATATAGGCTGTAATCGAAACGATTTTACCATTCTCCACACCAAAGCTCAATCCACACATTCCCGAAGGATGAGTGAAAATAAGTAATTTCTTCATAATAACGCCCTTCCCGTTTCACAAGCGCTTACAATTTTCCAAGAGTCTTCAACGCATAGAAACCACAGCTAGCCAATTGTTCCATGTGAGATTGTTGTTGCAAGCCGAATTCCCATTGATGCCACTGGTCTTCGCTTTCAAGTTTCCAAAAACCTAAGTCCGAATGAGGCCTATTGTCATAAACAAAAGTATACGCCGTGCCGTCATCATCAATAACGTTGATTGCCGAACGGCTATAAGATTGAACCATCCCAAGATTAACAGCAGAGCTTTCATCTGCATAAAAGGCAAACACTGTATTTCCTATCAATAAAGTTCCAGTAAATAGCAACATACTCACAATTCGTTTCATCATATGCCTCGTCCTCCTTAAAAAGACTTACCTCTCAATCTCAATATATGCTATATAGATTCTACAAAAAACTTATAAAGTCCTGCAAAGGAAGTTTATAAATTCAGAATTAATGACACGTCATGTGATTCGTAAAGGCTTACCATTATATCAGAATAGGCTATGTTTGAATCTCACAGCGGGCCGCCCTGTCCGGGTCGGCCCCTACGCACAAGGCCGTTGGCTGTGTATATTTTTACATTGCAAATCTACGTGTATTTTGTAACCATTTTTGTTTCATATGTATAAAAATGCACATTTTTTGTTCGAGAAATTTGGCAAAAACAGGTCCTAAAAAAAGTTTTTTTAAATTTTTTGGTACACTTTTGGAACTTTTGAAAAAAAGAAAGCCTCACAAACGGCTTGGTTAAGCGATTTGTGAGGCAATTTGCAACTATTCCCATTCAATCGTTGCGGGTGGTTTACTGGTGATGTCGTACACGATGCGGTTGATGTGATCTACTTCGTTTACGATGCGGCTGGAAATTTTATCGAGGACGTCGTATGGGATACGCGCCCAGTCAGCCGTCATGAAGTCGGTCGTGGTGACGCCGCGCAGGGCCAATGTGTAGTCATAGGTACGGAAGTCGCCCATGACGCCGACAGAGCGGTTATTGGTCAGGACGGCGAAGTACTGGTTGATATCGCGCTGCATGCCGGCGTTGGCGATTTCTTCGCGGAAGATGGCATCGGCATCGCGGAGGATGGCCAGTTTTTCTTTGGTGATTTCACCCATGACGCGGATAGCCAGGCCCGGTCCCGGGAAAGGCTGGCGCCATACGAGGTATTCCGGCAGGCCCAGTTCGGCACCGAGTTCGCGGACTTCATCTTTGAAGAGGTTGCGGAGCGGTTCGATGAGGCCTTTGAAATCGACGACAGCCGGAAGGCCGCCTACGTTGTGATGGCTCTTGATGACGGCTGCATCGCCGGCACCGGATTCGATGACGTCGGGATAAATGGTCCCCTGGGCCAGGAAATCGACGGAACCGATTTTACGGCCTTCATCTTCAAAGACGCGGATGAATTCTTCGCCGATGATTTTCCGTTTCCGTTCAGGATCGCTGACGCCTTCGAGTTTCTTCAGGAAGCGTTCCGATGCATCGACGCGGATGAAGTTCATGCCGCTGTCCTTGAAGGCCGCTTCGACTTCGTCGCCTTCGTTCTTGCGGAGCAGGCCGTGGTCGACGAAAATACAGGTCAGCTGGCTGCCGACGGCTTTGGAGATGAGGGCTGCTGCGACAGAGCTGTCGACGCCGCCGGAAAGGGCCAGGACGACTTTGCCGTCGCCGACGGTTTCTTTGATATTGGCAATAGCCGTCTTGGCATAGTTGGCCATGGTCCACGAACCGGTGCAGCCGCAGACTTCAAAGAGGAAGTTATGGAGCATTTCCTTGCCGTGTTCCGTATGGAGCACTTCCGGATGGTACTGCATGGCATAGAGCTTCTTAGCCGGGTTCTGCATGGCAGCGACCGGGCAGTTGGCCGTGTGGGCTACGATTTCAAAGCCTTCCGGGATGGAAGCGACGTAGTCCTGATGGCTCATCCAGACGATTTCTTTTTCCTGCAGGCCTTTGAACAAAGGCGAAGCCGTATTGACATCGATTTCGGTCTTGCCGAATTCGCGCATGTCAGCGTGTTTGACTTCGCCGCCTAAGGTCTGGGCCATGAACTGCATGCCATAGCAGAGGCCGAGGACGGGGATGCCGAGATGGAAGACTTCTTCTTCGATCTTCGGCGCATTATCTTCATAGACGCTGCCAGGACCACCGGTAAAGATGATGCCCTGGGGCTGAAGTTCTTTAATCTTTGCAACTGCTTTGTGATACGGGTATACTTCACAGTATACGTGGTTTTCACGGACGCGCCGTGCAATGAGCTGGTTATACTGACCACCAAAATCGACAACGATGACGAGTTCTTTGGTATCCATTAAGTGCCTCCTCGTGAAATACTTTCTGCGGCAGCGGCCGCTGCCTAAATCATTCGATTATAATATTATAGCACACGAGGCAGGGAGTGACTAGTCACAAAGGTCTAATACTTCCATTCCCGGTACAAATCTTTGAGGATGCAGGCCCGGGTGATCATGCCGACGACGCGCTTGTTGTCCACGACAGGAAGAACCTTCAAGTGTTCCAGGATCATGACGGCTGCGACCTGTTCTACGTCGGCCTTGGGCGTCGCAATCATGACGTTCTTGGTCATCAATTTTTCGCAGGGCTGATCCAGGAGGTTCTTGAATTCCTTGGCGTATTTGCCGACGCGGCTGGTATAAATCTTGGTGCCGATGAAGGGCAGGCGCGGAATGTGCGGCTTCGAGCTGCGGTACATGAGGTCGGCGCTGGAAATGAGGCCGATGAGGTGGTCTTCTTCATCGACGACAGGCACAGCCAGCAGGCGATGCTTAATGAAGATGCGGAAGACGTCGCGGATGGGAATATCCGGTGTCACCGAGACAAAAACCTTTTCCATGACATCTTTGACGCGGACGACAGGGCGTTCCGCTTCCTTGTCTTCGCCCGGTCCCGGACCTTTATTGATGTTTTCAGCCATTGTCTATCCCCCCTCTTCCCTAGTCGTCGCCGTATTCACGGTACAATTCATCGAGGATGTTGCCGCGGGTGACGATGCCGACAATGTGCTTTTCTTTGACAATAGGAATGACCTTCAGATGTTCGGCCACCATGACGCCGGCGATCTGTTCGACTTCCGCATCCGGTGCGGCAATGATGACGTCTTTGGTCATCATATCTTTCGCCGTGCAGGCCATGAGTTTCTTGAACCCCTTGTCGTATTCGCTAATGCCGTTATAATAAATGCTGGCTCCCAAAAGATTGACATAGTGAGGGACATGAGGTTTGACCTTCTTGTAGAGCAAATCCGCATCGGTGACGATGCCGGCGAGCTCATCTTTTTCATTGATGATGGGAATGGCCGTAATGTGGTTCTTGACGAACATGTTGACCAAATCGAAGACCGACGTTTCCGGCGTTGCCGTAACAAAATTCTTTTCCATAATATCCGATGCCGTACGTTTAGACATAGTTATCACTCCTTTTCCTTATATTATAAGTATTAGACATGAGACCCCCGATTTCCTGCTTGGGAGGTAAAAAAAGCGCTGTCGCATGAAGACAGCGCTTTTTTACGTTAGTCGTAGGTCGTTCATCGTTTGTCGTACGGGATGAAAAATATCAACCTATCACGATGAACGATGAACTACGAACGAAAAACTTTTAAGTCTAAAGGATTTTGCATGATAGCAGAAGTGATGTGACCCCAAAAAGTTAGACCTTGGTAACGAGACAGTTTTTACTGTCTCG
>OGIT01000838.1_pt1 | contig 10115 bp, 10 predicted proteins | sample 1571881 | NCBI WGS metagenome assembly OGIT01 (sample SAMEA2582101, study PRJEB24529) | metagenome | biome: Human gut stool | place: China | collected 2011 | reverse complement strand
GGATACGGGCCATGTGAGCCTGCACGAAGCCGAGCCATCGAGTTTGGCGGCCATAAAGTCCTGCCCCTGCCGCATACCTTCGGCCAACTGCGTCCTGAAGATGTGGATGCGTATCTGACGGCCTTTAACGCCGATGGAAACCGGGACCACATGGTTATGCCCGGCATGGTCTATATCTCACATCCCACAGAGTATGGCACACTTTACACAGCAGAAGAACTGCACAAGCTCCATGCCATCTGCCAGGCTCACCATATCCCGCTTTATCTCGACGGTGCCCGACTTGCCTATGCGCTTGCCTGCCCTGAGAATGATGTCAGTCTGCCACTGATTGCCGAATGCTGTGATGTTTTTTATATCGGCGGCACAAAATGCGGAACTCTCTTCGGTGAAGCTGTAGTCTTCCCGCAAAAAAATACGTGCCCCATTTCTTCACAATCATGAAACAGCACGGTGCCCTGCTCGCCAAAGGCTGGCTGCTCGGCCTGCAGTTCGACACATTGTTTACCGGCCATCGCTACGAAACGATTGGGCAACCGGCAATCACAGCAGCGGATAAAATCCGCCGAGTCCTGCATAAACAAGGGTATCGCCTGTTCTTCTCCACCCCGACCAACCAGATCTTTGTCATCCTGCCTAACGAACAGCTCGACTTACTGTCAAAAGAAGTTGCCTACAGCTTCTGGGAATCTTATGACGAGACACACACTGTCATCCGTCTGGCCACAAGCTGGGCCACCACAGCGGAAGAAACCCAAAAGATGATTGCCATCCTTGAGAAAAAGATTTAAATTCAGCCATGGAACAAATCGAAGAGACCATCTTTGCCCGAAAAAGATGGGTAGAGAGCAAGATGACCGCCTATGGCTTCCAGAAGGTCAAAGATGGCTATACCCTTGAAAAGCCATTTATGGGCGGAGACTTCAAAGCGGTCCTTTCTCTGGACACAATAGGAACATGCTGCCCGTTACCAATCCTATGGAGCTTTTCGCCATGCTTCCAACCGGAAATGGTTCGCCCTCATCATGAATGTGAAGCGCATGGTCCTCGCCGGGGATGGCAGTCCTGACCAGATCCACGTCATGAATCTGAAGATCCGGCCCCAAGAAGCAGAACAACTCCACCACATTCCCGGCATCTATCCTGCCTATCATATGGATCACAAGCTATGGATTTCAGTAGTGCTGGATGATTCTTTGGCAGATGGAGAAATCCTGGCGCTCATAAAGACCAGCTATCTCTTTACGGAATGATTGGCAATCCGACAATTTCCCAAACCAAAGGGATTGTTGCACGTAAAAAACATACATGTACAACAGTCCCTCTTATCATTTTTCCGCACCAAAGCGACAAGAAGGACCGGTCCTTATAGGCTAAGTTCCTTCTTGTTTGTTATTTCCAGCTCTTGCTCATTTCTTTCACGAATTGAAGGAAAAGGTTGACAGAAAAATTCTGTTGCATTTCTTCACGACAGAGAATGTAAGTACTGCGCTGGAGCGGTTGTCCATCAGGGCCAGCCACCGGTTTGGCAAATAAATCCGGGTCACTCCTGATGAGAAGCTGGGGAAAGAATCCAAATCCCTTTCCCATACGGACTAGCTCCTTGCAAGCATCAAAATCTGTAATATAAAGCGTACGCCGGGGCGGATGGGAAAAATTGGCTTCCCACCAAGTTTTGAATTCTGAGCAGAAATAAGGATCCTGCCGATAATCAATATAGGTCATTTCTTCCAGGTCTTTGATTTCCACTGGGGCAGATGTAACAATAAAGATTCCTTCATCTGCAAATTTTTCAGTCACAAACCCATGGAGCCGGGTTTTCGAGCGGGTGATTCCAATATGCACACTGTTGTTCTGCAGCGCCTTGATGATTTTGTCGTTTGTCATGGATCTGACCCGGAAATCAATGTACGGATACAGGTGGCTGAATCCACCGACAATGCGAGTCGTTAGAAAACGTACCAGAATCGGTGCCATCGCTATCCGCAGCTCTTCTACATTCTGATCCTGCATGATCACCATCTTCTTTTTCAGATTTTCCAGAGCATTTTTGTGTTCTCTGGCAAATTCCACAGCATGACGGCCAATGGGCGTAAAAAAAATCCCATGGCTGTGCCTCTCGACCAGTTTTGTGCCGAAGTATTTTTCAATGCTCTTGATCCGTATGGAAAGCGCAGCCTGGGTGATGAACAAGTTCTCTGCTGCCCGTGTAATATTCTGTGTCTGATACAGCATCAGCAAAATATCCCAATCCCGTTCGTCCATAAATCTCCTCCTAGACATATAATTTTTTTATATCAAGCATTGCAACTTTAAATTTTTTTAATTTAACGAATTGTTTTATAATATAGTCAATAAAATAGATGGAAAAACCGGATAGAGTCATTATAACGTGGACGACCATCCGGCGCAACTGATGGCAGCCAGCCCGGGAAGGCTGCTGAATCCAAAAAGGGGATAGAAATATGGTTACAGCAGCAAAGAAATTACGCAACTTGATCAATCGCAAAGGATCCATTATGGCGCCCTGTGCCTATGACGCCATGAGCGCAAAGCTGATTGAACTTTCCGGCTTTAAAATGGTAGGCACTACAGGAAACGGTATCCATGGCCACTACATGGCCGTCCCTGACAACGGGACAATGACCATGACGGAAATGGCAGATGTATACCGCCGGATGAGCCATGCTGTGGATATCCCGGTGATGGCAGATGCTGAAGCAGGTTATGGAAATTCCATTAATGTGATCCGCACTGTCCAGACATTCGAAGAAACCGGTCTTGCAGGGATTTTTTTGGAAGACCAGCACGTCCCTACCAATTGTCCCTTTGTTTCAGAACCCAAGCTTGTCAGCGTGGAAACTATGGTAGGAAAGATCAGGGCCGCCATAGCAGCCCGGAAAGATCCGGATTTCGTCATCTGTGCCCGCTCGGATGCCCCTTTCGAAGAAGCGGTTGAACGGGCACAGGCATATCTGGAAGCAGGGGCTGATATCATCAAAATAGTTCCCAAGACAAGGAAAGAACTGGAGCTGCTGCCCCAACGGGTCAATGCGCCTCTCCATATCGGCTTTGTTTCAGGGAAAGCCATGCACCAGGGACTGACTCTTTCCGACGCTTGTCAATTGGGATATAAAATAGTAACCTTCCCTCAGATGCTTTACTATGCAGCCATCAAGAACCAGCTGGCTGCTCTGGAAAGCCTGAAGGAAAACGGCTTTGATGAAGCCTTTCAGGATCATATGATCGATATGGATACCTATAACAAAATCGTAGATACAGAAAAATTTGCACGTTATCGGAAAGAATATGTGAAAGAATAGATATTCTCCCAGAGAAAGCAGGAGGTCAATATGGAAGTCAAAGCTGTCTATAATGATTTGATCATCATCGGATTATTTCTGTTCGCAGGCTTCATGATCCGGGAACACTGCCGTGTCCTGCAGAAACTATTCATTCCAGCCTCTTTGATTGGAGGGGTGGTCGCCCTTCTATTGGGGCCGCAAGTCCTGGATCTGGTCCCCATTCCGAAAACTTTTGGAAAGTACCCCGGTTCCATGGTGAATATTGTTATGGCTGCCATTTCTTTTGGAATCAGCCTCAACAAGTGCCACCAATATGCTGGATTATACGCCTTTTCTCCATAGCATTTACAGTATGCAGATGTGGGTCGGTATCGTCCTAGGAGTTGTAATTGGATTCGGTTGGCCGGGCTTATTCAAAGGTTGGGGAAGTTTCGGTGTCTTCTGCTTCGAAGGGGGACACGGTAATGCAGCTGCAGCCGCCAGAGTTTTTGCCAATTATGGTATCAATGAAGCCATGTCTGTAGGCATGCTGCTGGCAACTTTCGGCCTGGTACTGGCTATGGTAGTGGGAATGATCCTGGCCAACTGGGGTATCCGCAAAGGGTATGCCAGTTATGTGAAAGAAGTAGCTGTGCAGCCGGCTTATTTTTACGGCGGTCCCCAACCCAAAGAAAAACAGCAGCCCATCGGCCACAGTGTAACAGCCGGTTTCAACATCAACCATCTAGCCCTTCAGTTTATGTGGCTGGCAATTTCCATTTCCATTGGACGCGTCCTGGTCAATGGCCTTGGCTTGGTTTGGAAAGGGGCTTCCATGATGCCTGGTATGGTACAGGGCATTGTTGGTTCCATGATTTTGTGGCCCATTCTGCAAAAGATAAAACTGGACCGCTTTGTCGATTTGAAAATCATCAAACAAATCAGCGGCTTCTGCCTGGAGATTATTATCCTTACAGCGACTGCAACATTGAAACTGGATTTCCTGGCTACTTATATTGTTCCTCTGGTTCTCTTCACAGGTATTATGATGGTTTTGACAGGCGGAATGATCTTCTTTGTAGGGAAACGGACCCTGGATTATGAATGGTTCGAAAAATGCATGATGGCCTTTGGCGTCTGTATGGGCAACAGTGCTACGGGCATGGCCCTGGTCCGTGCTGTTGATCCTGATAACATATCAGTGGCACCTGCATCCCACGGACTCTATAATACGATTTTCTGCTGGAAACATGCTTTTCCGGCTCTGATTCCCATTTGGATCCAGACGGGATACGCTCTTCCTGTGGGAATAGGGATGGTTATGTGCTTCGGATGCCTGGCAGTTTCCTTTCTCTATTTTGGCCGTCACAAAATAAAAGTATACGGTTCCATGGCAGGAAATATTACCGGAGAATGAGCATCTCCTTATCCAGATTCTGTAAGCAGGACTGCTCCTGTCTCAGATTTTCTCATATATGGCAAAGCACAAAAAGAGCCATGGCAAGGACAGCTCCCACCATGGCTCTTATCATTTCCGCACCAAACCCGCTTTTATTTTCTACGGTCTTCCGCCTCCATCCGGGTCAGTCGCATCCCCAGGTCATACGCCTTTTTCAGGTCCTGGGGAAAGACTTCTTCCCGCTGCCGCTTCTTGTCCGCTTCATCAAAAAGATTCTGCCGGTAACGGGAATAATCATTGTATTGATAGGTATTGCAGCAGTACTGGACTTCGTTGTATCCATAAACCAGGTCCATGGTCTTCCCCCAGGTCCCCAACAGCTCCGGATAATGGAATTTTTCCATCTCCTCTTCCTTGCAGTTCATGGCATAGATCAACCCGGAGAATTTTTTGGCATGAGGGACCATATCGGACTTTCCGTCCTTATAGAAATAGGAATAGATGGGAAAAAGGGACCGATTGAGCAGGCTGATCACCTGGCCATTGGGATAGCTGAAATAGACGGGACTTCCCACGATCACCACATCCGCTTCCCAGATCTTTTTGAGGACAGGCTGGATACTGTCCCGGACCGCGCACACCCCTCCTGTTTTGCTGTCCTTCAGCTTGCAGGCATAACATTCCCGGCAATCCGTAAATGCGTAATCCACCAGATGGATGAGTTCCGTTTCAGCACCGGCTGCCTCGGCTCCCTGCTGCGCCTGCTGCAGCAACTGGGCCGTGCTGAAATTCTTTCTCGGACTTCCGTTCAACAAAATCGCTTTCATCCCGATCTCCTCTTTTCCCTATAATGAATGGTCTTGGTTTCCTGTCACCGATCTATTAATATTTGATCCCGTGGGCGTCGAACACCTTGGCCAGACGGCGGGTATGTTCATTTTCTTCTTCGATGCTCGCTTCGATTTCACGGGCCAGTGCTTCTTCCCCCGCTTCCCGGGCCTGGTCCGCCATTTTCTGGAGCTTCGTTTCCGCACCTGCTTCCAGTTTATAAAAGCCTACCAGAGCCTTCCAGAATTCCTCTTCCTGTTCTTTTCCTTTCCCCAGCATGGCACCATACCGGCCGCCATGGTAAGCGTCTTCGGCAGCGTTTGCCATAATGGCTTCGTACACATCGTCATAACCTTTTTCTTTGGCCAGATATGCATAAACATAGTACATATCACTGCCATTGACTTCTCCATTGCACATGGCCTGGATCATGTCTTTGAATTGGGATTTCTTTGCGTAATCATGCATCGTCATTTTTCTCTCTCCTTATCATGGGTGATTGCCGCTCTTCATGGTTCTTATTACACTCCTTAATTCGATTTTGTCAAATACTATTTAGCTCTATTGATTTTGCTAAATTTAATTGCAATTTTTATGATGTCAGCGGGATGACCCTGTGGCATGGCTTTGCCAGCCTGGGTCATCCCCTGCGGAATTTCTCCCGGTCAGTGGACTTCGGGGGAATATTCCGTCTGTTATACTGCCAACATACTTGTTCTTCCCGTCATGCTATATTGATTCCAGAAAGACGAAAGGACCCATCAAAACACCTGGGGTAACGGATTGAACAGCGCAAACGAAAGGGTTAAAGTGAAAAGAAAGAAGCAAAATCAACCGGATGCTGAAGGAAAGTTTCTCGGATAAATATGACATCTGACCTATGACGAAGGGGATGCTGCACGCATATTTTTCACGTGCAACATCCCCTTCCCTACTATTCCACAAAGGCCTGATAGATTCTCTCCGACAATCCGGCCATGGTTTCATAGGGGGTATAGTTCCGTGTGAAGATCACCAGTACATAGGCTCCTTTAGGGGTATAGACGATGCCCCCGTCGTGGCGCACATCGCTGACTTCTCCAGTTTTGTGCGCCACCACGGTTCCCTGGGGCAGGTCTCCAGGGATGCTGTCGTTGTCCGTCTGACGTTTGTAAATGGCCAGCATTTCCCGGTCCTGAGCTGGGCCCACGCATTTTCCCCGGTACAGCCGTTTGAACAATAGAGCTATGTCCCGGGTGCTGGTCAGGTTTTCCCGGCCTTCCCCCATGGCTTCGGTATCCATCATTTTCCGGCGCAGGACACTGTGGCTGTACCCATGGTTCTGCATGTAGGTATTGATCCGGTCCATGCCCAGTCGGTCGATGAGCAGGTTGGCGGCGGTATTGTCGCTTTCTGTGATCATCAGGTCCAATGCCTCCTGGAGGGAGACTTTGGTTCCATAGGGCCGTCCCTGGAGAACTCCTGCCCCGCCCACCACATTGTCCGGGCTGAGGGTGAAGGTTTCCTTCCGGCTCAGGCTGCCAGCCTGAAGATCTTCATAGGCCTTGGCCAGGATGAAGACCTTGATCATACTGGCAGAAGGCAGGGTGCTGCTACCCAGGTAGATGCTCTGATTGGTGGTCAAATCGGTGAAATAGACCTGGCAGGGACCCGCCTCTCGTATGATCCTTCCGATTTTCTGCATCCGGGGACTCAGGGCCGCTCTGAAAGATGCGGCTGCCGGGGCCCCGGCCCACGCCGTCCGGGACAGCATCCCTCCGGGCAGCAGCAGAAGGCCCGCCAGCAGCAAGACGATGCCCTGTTTCCATGGTTTCAAAAGAACTTCACTCCTTCCCCGGCTAGCCGTTCCCTAAGCCCCGCCATGAAACGGGGCCCCGGATCCGTCTTACCATGATAATAGCCTGGTACGTCCTCTTTCCACAAAGCCGTATGCCGAGCCTGGTCCTGCTGATAATGGCCCAGCACCCACTGGATGGCGGGATATTTCCCACGGAGATAGCGGATCAGTTTCACATTGGCTTCCAGCTGGGCCTGGGTCAGGTCTTCCCGGCCGTCCGCTCCGCCCACGTTCTCGATGCCGATGGCGCACCAGTTCAGTCCGATGGCATGGCGGTTCAGGGCGGTTTCCGGGGTCAGCTGCCAGATGGTGCCGTCCCGGTCCACCAGATAATGGGAGGCCACATTCAGCGTGCCGTTTTTCAGTCGGGGATTCTCCTCGTTGTAAAAGTATCGGAACACTCCGTCCCGGGAATTGGAAGCCGTCCAGTGGACCACCACCGCCTGCGGGACAATGGTTTCCATCTCCCGGCCATAGTGGATCCGGGCATATTCCCGCATCAGCCGGCGCCGCAGGCCCGTATAGGCAATGGGCCTGGATTCCATGGCCGGTCTTTCCAGGGATCGTTTTTCCTGTACCGCCGTTCCCGGAGGACCTGCGGCCGGGGACGATCCCTGGGCACAACCCCAGGCTCCGATGCCCAAAGCCAGGATACAAGCCAATAGAACGGTCTGCCCGGCTCTTATTTCCGTATTCATGGTATCTCCCCCTTACTCATAAAGAATAGCACAAGGGGAATGGCCCCGCAATGGTTTGAAGGGGGCAGTAGCCGTCAAAAAAGCCCTATGAAATGGGCCAGTTCCCCTCGTTCTTTTCCTTTGTTTTGTCCTGATTTCATGGTAAAATAGGAAAGATTCGGCAATTGCCATGGATTCTGAAGAAAAGGAAGTATGGAAAAGAATGAATGCTTTGCATGATAATTGGGAAAAGCAAAGAGAGATCTCTCCGGAAGAACTGGCGGAACTGGATCCCCAGCAGATCTATGTGGTAGATATCCGGGATGCAGCGGCCTTCCAGCGAGGGACCCTGCCGGGAGCCGTGAACCTAAATCCTCTGGAACTCCAGGAAGGGCTCCTGGAACTGCCGGAAGAAAAGCTCATCGTCTGCCTCTGCATGTGGGGGAAAATCAGCCTGGGCTTGGCGGACAACCTACGGGAACAAGGCTATACAGCGGTCTCCCTCAAGGGAGGCTATGCGCTGTGGCTCCAGCGCCGGCTGGAAAAGCAGGCAATCCAAGACGCTGCCGATTCCCAGCGGCTGAAACGGATCGAGACTTCCCTGCGCCGGAAATACAAGCGGCGGATTTCCAGCAAATTCGTCCAGGCCATCTGCGATTATGAGATGATCCAGCCGGGAGACAAAATCGCCGTGTGCATCTCCGGCGGCAAAGATTCCATGCTCATGGCCAAGCTGTTCCAGGATCTGAAACGCCACAACAAGATTCCCTTCGGCCTGGTGTTCCTGTGCATGGATCCGGGCTACAATGAAATGAACCGGAAAATCATCGAAGAGAACGCCAAACTGCTCCACGTGCCCTTGACCTTCTTTTCCTCCAACATCTTCGAATCCGTCTTCCACGTGGAGGAATCCCCCTGCTATCTCTGCGCCAAGATGCGCCGGGGATACCTCTACCGGAAGGCACGGGAACTGGGCTGCAACAAGATCGCCCTGGGGCACCATTTCGATGATGTGATCGAGACCAATCTGATGAGCATCCTCTATGCCGGCGCCGTCCGCACCATGCTGCCCCGGCTGAAGAGCACCAGCTGCCCGGGAATGGAACTGATCCGGCCTCTCTATTACGTCCGGGAAGCTGACATCAAGAGCTGGCGGGACGAAAATGACCTGTATTTCATCCAGTGTGCCTGCAAATTCACGGAAACTTGTTCCACCTGCCATACGGATGGGACCACCGATTCCAAGCGGCTGGAAGTGAAAAAACTGATCGCCCAGCTGGCCGCCGGCAATCCCCAGGTCCCCAGCAACATCTTCCACAGCATGGAAAACATCAACCTGGATACCGTACTGAAGTTCAAGCACCATGGGAAGGAGCACAGTTTTTTAGAGGAATGGGAGAAATAAAGAAGTGGGGTGTTGCACGTTATGTGCAACACCCCCTTCTTTACTTCTCCGGCCCTTCTTGATGGATATGGGCGATGGGGATCCATTTTCTTTGGGGGAAAAAGACGGAATAGACGGCGATCAGGGAAAGGAAAATGCAGAAAAATCCACCTGTCAGGATCCCTGGCAGCATTTTTTTGATCTGGAGTTCCCCGCCCCGGACCGCATTGGTCCCCATGATCAGGCTCAGCACATAGAGCATGGTCCACCAGAGCACATCCTTCCCAGTGAGGAGAGGCAGCCCTTCCAGGGCCCGGTGTCCCACCCACAGCAGATTGGTCAGGAAATAAAAGCCGAACACCACGCACATGAGCATGGGGATGAAATTATCAATCAGCCGCATGTCAGGCTTTGCCCGGAAATGACGGAACCATTCCCGCCTGTACAGCTGGGCGATTTCGTAATTCCCCGTCATCCACCGGCGCAGCTGGCTCACCATGGCCTTCCATGTCACGGGCTGTTCATCATAGAACCTGGCCTTGTCCTGGTATTCGGAAAAGATTCCCTTGAAATTCTGCTGCATGGAAAACTCCATGTCTTCCACAATGGTCCGGGTATGCCAGCCTTCTCCCTCCAGCAGCCGGCTGTCGAAGCCGAACCCGGTGCCGGAAATAATGGCCGGCATATCCACATTATACCGAGGCTT
>OGIT01000836.1_pt1 | contig 10130 bp, 7 predicted proteins | sample 1571881 | NCBI WGS metagenome assembly OGIT01 (sample SAMEA2582101, study PRJEB24529) | metagenome | biome: Human gut stool | place: China | collected 2011 | reverse complement strand
AAATGTTGTAAAGGGTTGAACGCATGTGAGTGCCCTTTATAACATTTATTTTTTTACTGCTATAATCGTAATTCCCCAAAGTATAATTGTTTCTTATTTCTAATTATACGTAATGTTTAAAACATTGTATTAATCATTTATTCCAAAGTGAAGAATAAGCATCTTACCATTAAAAATAAATATTATATCACTCCCTGAAACTTCTCCAAAATATTCTGTAATACTACTATAACAATTGTTAATCCCTGAACCTAGAACTCCAAAGTGTTCATTATTTATATATTTATTAATCATATCTATGAATTTTATTTTGTACAAATTAGTACTTAATTTTACATTTCGAGTAAAATAATTTGTAAAAATTATTTCCAATGACTCTTGCCATTTATCAATTCTTTCAAAACAAAGTGATTTTGGTTTTTCATTAGAATTACATATTTTCATTATATAATTTTCTATAGTATTTAGCCTATCCGTATCACTATTAAATTCAATTTCATCAACTAAATAATCTGGTCCTTCATAATTCCCATTATTTATAGCCTCAAATGCATTCACATACCCTTTAATTTGTTCAAGAAATTCATTCATATTTGTATGCTCCTTTAAAACAATCTCACTACAATATAATTTACTCTTTTAAACGAATTATAATATAAATTGTAAATATTACATTATTCACTTTTCAAATATTATTAATTCCTTGCTTAGTTAAATCAGTAATCAAAGTATTACAATATATAAGTATTAATCTTCTTGCCTTTTTCTAATTAATTTAAGATGATATCTAACTTTTTATCCATTTGTTTATTTCTGTCTATAAACTTCTTAACTTCTTTTATCACTTTAAATATTCCTATTATTATCACAATTATTAGTCCAACATTAATAAAGTTAAAAAGTATTACCATGCCATCAATTTGCATAATTTTCTCTTTAAATAGTATAAATTTATAATGATATTCCTACAATCTACAATTACACACTAATTATATTAATATGTTGTAATAATCTATAACAAAAATTGAGATTATAAATATAGAAATCACCAAACTTAAACATGCTTGTAAAGTGTTGTATTTTCTATACTCTAGAAACATAACAAAAAACATACCGCCTAGCAAAAGTTGAGAAATATTCTTTACCCAATTTAATAGATTTGTTATTTCAACAATTGCAGTAATAATTACTGCAATACTTAAAATAATTCTAAATACAAATAGCATTTTTTCATACATTGTCCTATCTTCTAACTTAGGAAGTTCAGTATACTTCAATTTTAATTATACCTCCGCTGCAATTCTTATTTGCTTAATTATAACATATTTTTTAAATATTACTTTATTCAGTTTAAAATAACTTTTTTATATTGCTTGTATACTATTTGATTTTACTTATTTTATACATAGACTACATATAATAAATGTACTCTATAATTTAATTATTTTAATATGTTTTTTTCACTATATGTTGCCAATTCCATGGCAATTGATAACTTTTAAGATGTTCAAAATTAATGACCTTAAGATATCCATCCACTCCAGTTTCAATTATTATTCTGTCATCTCCAACATAATTGTAAAATCCAATGAATGGATGAACTATAAGTTCTGATTGAATTAGATATCCACCTTCACTTTTTCTTTTAATGTTTACTATATCAACGCTATCTGGAAAAACTGTTGGCTTTTCAGTTAAATATTTTTGATAGTAATTGTTCACTTCTTTTTGTATATACGGAACAAATAAACAAATAATTAAATCTTGATATATTTTATCCTTTGAATCTTCAGGCAGTTTAGATACTTCTTCTTTGGATAGTTCTTTTGTGTCTAAAGCAAAAGATTTATCTGTATAAAAGAGACCTGTTAAACACAATATAAAAATTAATATTAATGTTATTTTTCTCAATCTAGCCTCACACTCCAATATGTTTTTTAAGTTAATCTTTAAATCTTATAAATTTTAATACCGATTCTACTAGCGCCCCATAATAATTAACTACAAAGTATCTTTCTCTAACATCTTCTGTTCTTAACTTTACTAATTCTATCTTCCTATATACACTACTATAATTTACTTATTATAATCATATGTTTTACTATAACAACTTTGATTATTCTAACTATTTTTATAGTAATTTAAGTTATATTGCCATATAAAAGTAATAGGTAAAATACTATAAATACGGTTTAGTTTCTTACACTATATTCTCTGCATAATGTGTATGATCTAATTTCAAACTCTCTAACCTTCCTAATTTAATTGTAATAATTTATTCTAAAATTCCTTGCTGCCGGCAGGCCTTGCACTGTAATCCTAACTATTAAGATTCCTTTTTAGGATTTATTATTAAAACATTAGAAGTAAAATCCTGGGGCGTTCTTGTACCTGCTAGAGCCTGTACACTGAAATGTATAAAAAGTCTTATGCGGAGCAACGCTATGCCTTTGACTGCCCTAGAGGAATACCACATATAGTCAATGGTATAGCTTGACGTAGTAAGAGGCATTATGCATGAAGGTGGACTGCTCCTGCTAGTACAAGATGGAACTACTGTTATTACAGCAACTCCAAGCCCCCAACCTCTACCGCCTACACGTAGTGCGCTAAGATTAAACATTAAAATTATGATATTAATGACTTGTTTTATGTAACAATGCTACTGTAAAGGTCCGCAGGACATTGAAAGTGCAATTGTGAAGTAATACAAGTCCTGTCTCATTGATTAACAAAATTATAATTTCACTACATACCTGCAGCAAAAAATATTATCTTCTTTAAGTATTACATTAAATAAGGCATGTACATTTCGCTAAACAAAGTTTTCCGAAGTATGCATGCCTATAAGTTTATTTCAATATTAAGTTTCATTTTTAACAACTTTTTCTTTTAATATTTTTATAAATAATTATGGCTTGTATATTATCGGAACAACGGCTTGTTTAGCGTAAGTGTACTTGCCTTCAAGACCATATAAATAATACAAAGTTCTATATTTACAAGTATATCTGTAGAAGAAAATATTAATTTTTATTAAGTATTCCTTAGTTAAACATCTTCCTCTACATGCATAAGCATATGCATCTATATTCTCTAGTGTTAGGATTTCACCACATCGGGTACCCATATAAAGGACTAGTTTAATCCTTCTGTTTCTTTTGTCTACATTTGGCTTACGAATACTTGTAGGAAGACAATATGTGGACTTAGGAAGCAGAGATAATAACCTGTACTTTTATGGGTGATGGTTAAGGTGCCAAAATAATCTTCTTTTAATTCCATATTAAAACCTGCCCTTTAAAAATTACGTATACCAGGTAAGTTAATATATCAGACAGTATAAAGTTAATAGTCTACTTTTACTTTATTTAAATAAGGATTTACTACAACTTTAAATGCACCCAAACAATTAATGAAGCTTTAGCTTCATCTTACAAAATTAGCTTTGTGCTTTAGCTCAAAGGTTTCCTCTCCAAATATTGTTTAACTTTTAGTTATATTAATAATTAAAATTAGAATTTGAATTTTATTAATGCTTATTCTCCGTATCAATATAAATTAATAACTCTACAAATTGTAATTTAATACTCAACATTAACTTCTTCTTTTTCTAATTGTCATGTAAATAATTTAAATTATACATTATTTCTATAAGAACTATTTAATAAGCACAATTATGATATTATTATTGGCATGGATAGTCAAACACTTCTGCTAATTTTAGAAAAAGCTGAGAATTATAATTTATCGTTCAATTAATAATTTCAACATATCATTTTTTTCACTTCTTGAAGAATTAATTTTACTTACAATCCCTAATACTAGCTTCACATTATTCATATAATTGGAATCACTAGAACACATCCAATTATATGAATAATTAGAAGTTTAAGTTTACTAAAACTACCTGTAACTATATTCCAATACTTTGCTATAGTTTGAATTATCTAAAAATACTAATAATATCTTGTAGGAGTATATAATTACTCCCTTTGATTAAAAATTGTTTTGCATATACAATTACACAACTACTTGCTTTAAGTTTTTTTCAGACTTCCTACACGTATACATCTACGTATCAAATATTTTCATCTTCTATCTCTACAATAACAGTTTCGTGGCTTGAATCTAAAATAGCTTTGGGATTTTGATCATATCCAAGTTCTTTTTTGGTATATGCGCATACACTACTAGAAAGATACTCTTTCAATAACCTATCAGTGATATATTTATTACGCTGTATAACCTCTGATACGCTACCACTTAATGCTTTTGCTAAATGATATGTCCATATTCCATTCTTTAGGATATCACTTCCATAAGAACTTTGTCCTGGCTGACAAGACAAAAATGTTGCATAATATGGAAACTCACTCGTAAGAATCATTATTTCATCTTGATTAATATCATTAATATTACTTCTCTCATTTTCATCCTGAAAGCTTTGGGCACAGGCATCTATAAAAATAAGAGCATTTTTACATTTAGATTTTAGTAAAGGATCTAGTAAAATTTTACGTAATGAGACAGAAGTTTCAATTATATGGTATCGATGCATATCATAAGTTGATAAATAATTAGTAACTCCATTATGGAAACCATGTCCAACATAATAAAATATTAAACGATCTTCTTCTGTTAAGCAGTGAAATAAGTTTTGAAAATCATACTCTAGATTATTTTTATACGCTTGTTCATTTATATACATATAAATATCATCCTCATTTACATCTAGTGACTTTATCAATACTTCTTTGACTTTAAGTGCATCATCTGTAGCATATTTTACTTTTGGAACTTGATTCTCTTCTCTAGGAATATATTCTTCTATTGCAATAATAATCGCTATAGTCTTTCTATAATTAGAAACGCTTAATGTAGTTTTATTTACTAGTGGGCTATTTTCTAAAACACTATTAACTCCTTTTCTTATATATTTTTGATTTTCTAACAAAACATCATTGACTGCTTTTTCTATTTTGATTACAAAAATAGATTTTTCTCCACTTTTTACCCAATCATAAGTTACTGTTGGTAATGGCGTAAGTAGTGAAATTGCCTTATTGGTAATTTTGTCAACTTGGAAATCCGAGCTAAGTCCTATGATATTATTTGAATTGGGTAAAAATTCTTTAAGTCCGAAAACCAATGTTCCTCCGTTTTTATTTGCAAATGAAGAAATTATTTTTGCTATTTTATAATGACTATATGGGATAGGATTGAATTCTAGCTCTTCAGACCTAGACTCATTTAGCAAAGTTTGTAGTTCAGCATCATTAACATCAATATTTTTAATAGGAATTCTATTCACACCAGTCATTTTCAGTAATTGACCAAACGTAAATTGTTTAGGGGGAGTAATCCCATCTTCATACCAAAGTTCAGCATCTACATATTCAAGAACATCGAATTCAGATTGATAAAAAATCAAGATTTTACCCTCATCTGAAGGTCTAGCTATTACAGTTATTTCATTTCCATTCTTTATAACGCCGCTAATAACACTCTCTGCAATGCCATCAATATGCGAACAATCATATTCTGGTAATTTCTTGAGATGCTCTATTACATTATTTACAGCTCTTGGAATACGTTTCTTGATATACTCCATTTTACTATAATCATGCTTTGACATATGATAAAATTCTGGAGATATCTCTTTATCATTAATTTCATTATCAATGTGTGTAGAATAATTTGTCTTTGGTTTATCCACCTCATCCTCAAAATCTTTTCTCATTTCAAAAAGTTCCTCTGGTATATTGATATCTTCTTGTATAAAGTACTTTTGAATTTCTTTGATATCAGCTCTTAATAAAAAATCTAGTTTACTATCATAACCTTCTAATCCTAAATAAGTGCATAAATCTTCTGCTAATCTAAATAGTACACTATTTGAATTCCACGGATTTGTTACGTAAAGTTTATTTTCATCAAGATGCAAATTCACACATTTTGTAAAATTCATTTCGTCATATGTAATTTTTAGTTCCTCTGATTTAAAAATTTCTAAATTATTAATTTTATCTTGTAACTTCAATAATTTTTGTTTAAAATTATCATCATTTTCATCATGTTCTATCCATATTTTAAAGTATGGAACAATACTGTTTAACTTCATCTTTAAGTTATTACATATTTCTTTATTATCACATACTAATTTAAACTGATTTTGACTCAATAATTTTACTTTAAAATAGGTTAACATTTTTTTTATATTTGGATGGCTTTTATTTTTTTTATTCAATTTTATAAAAGCATATTGTTCTTGGAAAATAGATTCATTTCCATCTATAAAATAATATAAATTATTACACTTTGTAAAAATACCTTTACTATTTAACAAGCAATTGCTTTTAGACCATATTTCAACTTTTTCAATATCAATTTCACTCCAATTATCACATTTATCTATCAGTATTGAATAAATTGATTGTATTTTTTCATAGTTTTCATCTTTAATACTACCGTCTTCTTTAATGTCAGAAGAAATCTGTAAAAGTATATTCAGATAATCTTCTAGCTCAAGTTTAGTTTTAAAATTAAAAAAGGCTCTCCAGTCTTGTGATAAATCTACTCCTTTAAATATCGGTAAATATTTTCCAGCAATATCTTTTATTTCTTCTGTATTTAAAAATACTTCTGAAGATATATATGTTTTTCCATTAAGTGTAGGAATACACTTTTTGTTACTTATAAACCAAGGTATATAATTTTCCACTATTTTTCCAGACATTTGTCCGTCCATATTAGAGTATCCCCAATATCCTCTAGCTGTTATGCTTAATTCCTCTGGTTTAAAGTATTCAATATAATCTTTCCAGAACTCAAATGAAAATTTATTGTTATTCTCGATAAAATTAATATAATTAATTGAAGTTATATTTCCAATACTATTAATTGGAAGCCCAGAATAGTAAGTTGGAGTATTTCTGACTATTTCGTCAAAATAGTCGTGATTAATTCCATAATCAATACAATTTGACTTTGATATTTTATTTTTGTTTATTAGTGTTTTAGTTCCCTCGGAAACTCCAAGAATTTTAAAAAACCTCTTCCATTCATCTTTATCATGAATGTCACAACAATATTTTTCGCTAATAAACATATCTTGTTTAAGTAGCTTTTCAATTTTCAATCTTGGATTGTAAAAATCAGATAAATAGCATTTAGACGCTTGTAATAGTGTATTTTGATTAGTCATAAGCTTTATTTCCGATAATTGTTTAATAAGATTTTCTTTAAGGTCACCTTTTCTATATAGTGAAAATAATTTTTGAATTTCAGATATTGCATTATCTTTATTAATATAGTGACTTGCATGAGGTAGAATATTTTGTGTTATGTACGTTATATCAGTCTTTTCTTCTACTCCAAGGCTTTCTAACCAGTTTTTTGTTTCTAAATCATGTAATAACCAATCCAATATATCTTTATGCACAAAAGATAGTTCATTCTCTATATTATCCCAATTTTCATCATCAGCTACTGGAAAACAAACTTGTTTGGGGTAATTAATATGATTTTTATGATCCCAAATAAAAGGAAGATTACATACATATTCTTTTGTAACATCTTTGAAATGTTCAGATTCACAACATGCTTTTAAAAAAATTATTAATTGAATATTACTTTGAATTGAATGTGTTTCTTTAAAATATATAGAGTTCAAAAATGCTTTAAAATCTTTCCATTCAAAACTTGAAACACCGAGTTTTTTTAATTTACTCCAAAACGTACATTGCTTAACATAAGATTTAGTAGTAATATTAGAGTTTTGTTTTGTAATAAAATTCTTAATAGGTTCTTCACCAACAAAGTTCTTTTCCGATAGGTATGTAAAGTCAATCAATGCTTCACTGATCTTCATCAATGTATTTTGGCGAGATAAAATAAAAGCGATATCTTCTTTTGCTTTTTTAATACCTCTACTATAAGATTTTGCCAAATCATCTCCAAATGAGGTTTCTTCTGGTATTAATTTATATGCCTCAAAGGAAAATTGAGAAATTACTAACTCAGAAATCCACTTGAAAATTTCATAAGAAATACATTCAAACAACCACTGATTCCACTTAGAATCTTTGTGAATACTTTCTCTATTAGCTGATATAAGGAAACTTGTGTTTACTAATACAGGCAAAGCATATCTAGTTTCTCCAGTAGGTAAATACGAATATAAAACTCTATCTTCTTTATCTAAAATAACTATTCCATTTTTATCAATTTGAGCAGCAAAAGTCATCTCGATATTATTAGCCTCTAATAATTTAGGTGGGATATGTCGTTCTTCTGAAAGAGTAATTTTTAATTCTTCTAAAACATTTAAATTAACATTTTTTATTAACCATTCTTTTTGAGATATTTCTCCTTTATTTAGAATTATTCTATTTGCATCACTTCTATCAATTCTAATAACTTTATCTTCAAAATTAATTTCCGTTATATTCTTTAAAAATAAAAACATATTAGTGTTTTGTGATAAGTTTTGAATTGCATCTATCGTTTCTTTAATATGATTTATTTTAAGTATTGTTGCAACACTTGCACCAATTTCTGAAATAAAATTTCTAATTTCAACACTAACTTCTGTGCTTTCCGTATATATTGGTATTATCTGCCACGGATATTGAAATGTTCGATTATTTTCGTTCTCCCATTCTTTTTGCGGTTTATCATCCCATTTCCATCCAAAATTATATAAGCTATCAAATCTAAAAAATTCACCGGCGGTATATATTAAAACGTTGTTCGATTGACCAAATACTGATTTAAATCCAATACCCTTATACCCAGTCTTTTTTAAGTCGGATTTTTTTGTTCCATTGTTAATATTACAAATACCTCGGATATCTTTTTCATCAAACACTTTACCTGAATGTGCTACTACCAATTCATCCTTAAATACCTTTATCCAAACTTTAACACCATCAGCTTTGCAAGATGAGTCATCAGCATTTTGCAGAAGTTCATATATAAATCTATTTGCATCTGTATAAAGGTCTACTGATAAAGCAGTTATAGCATCAGCTTGATTTGCTGCTTGTCCTGGATTATTATAACTTGTATTATCATCAAAAATTTTTTGTATTGTTGTCATTAGCTCTGTTTTCTTCATAATATCACCTACTTTAAATAAAAATATATATTTTTTTGTAATCAACTATTGTCGTTTTCATCAATTTAGTTAACCATTGTTTCATTTTATTTCTATTAATCTGCGTGGCCGAACTCATTTAATTGCTATGACTTATCATTAAATTCACTTCCCATTATTGCAATAACCATAAAAATTCTTAGCTTTCAATTATTAACCTAATAATTATCTGGTTACTATTGTATACATGTTTATATTATTGAAATTTTGTCAACAATTTTTATAGAGGTGTTAGTTATGCAATCAAATAAAACTTGTCCATTAGTTGAGCAATATCTAGATTATCTTCTCATAATAAAAAATCGTTCAGAAAACACAATCCTTGAGTATCGTACAGATTTACTTATGTTTTTTAGTTATATCATGAAATTACGTAATACTAATATTGTTGATACAAACTTTGAACTCGTAAATTTAGACTTCATAAAATCTATTACTCTACAAGATATGTATTCTTTTATTTCCTATTGTCAAAAATCTTTAAATGCTTCTGCAGGTACTCGTGCAAGAAAAATAGTTTCCATACGTCAATTTTGGAAATATCTAAAAACTAAAGCACATATTATTGATAACAATATAGCTGAAGAATTGGAAACTCCTAAATTACCAAAGCGAATACCTAAATATCTTAATTTAGAGGAATCAGTTCGCTTATTACTTGAATGCAAAAAGTCTACAAGAGATCATTGCATAATTACTATTTTTCTAAATTGTGCATTAAGATTATCTGAGCTTGCTAGTTTAAATATAGATCAATTAGATAATGACATTTTATCTATAGTTGGCAAAGGTAATAAAGAACGTAAAATTTTTCTTACCCCTGCGGCTAAAAAAGCTATTAATAATTGGATGCTCATTAGAAATTCTATGAATATTAATAATAATGCTTTATTCATCTCCAGAAACAATAACCGCAGTACTACTAAAGCTATCCAAAATATTGTAAAGAAATATGTTATTTCTTCTGGAC
>OGIT01000835.1_pt1 | contig 10138 bp, 13 predicted proteins | sample 1571881 | NCBI WGS metagenome assembly OGIT01 (sample SAMEA2582101, study PRJEB24529) | metagenome | biome: Human gut stool | place: China | collected 2011 | reverse complement strand
AGTTATTTTAAATAAAAATTTCACTTATAGCATAAATAACAGCTTTTCCTGTTATCTCAACTCTGTCACCACAATCTTTGCAGTATAAAATTCCTCCTCGCTCAGAAATCTGTTTTGCATTCATTTTAGTTTTGCCAAGCCTCTCAGACCAGTATGGTATTAAATTACAATGTGCTGAACCTGTAACAGGATCTTCATTAACACCACATTTAGGATAAAAGCATCTTGACACAAAATCGCAATCGCTGCCTTCTGCTGTAACTATAATACCATCACCTATTGATAAATCTTTCATCTTATCAAAATTAGGAGTAAGATTTTTAATAATATTTTCATTTTCAACAACTGCCATTAAATCTCTTGAAGTAAAAAGTTCTTTTATTTCTATTCCCAGAACCTCTTCTACTTCTTTTAATTTTTCTATTTTTTGTGGTGGTCTTGATGGAAAGTTCAATGTATAAAAACCATCTCTGCATTTTACTTGTAAATCTCCACTCTGACTTGTGAAATTAATTATCTCTTTATTAGGGTCAATATAATTATCTATTATAAAAGCACTTGCAAGAGTTGCATGTCCACAAAGATCTATTTCATATAATGGCGTAAACCATCTTATATGATAAACCTCTCCCTCTTTAACTATAAATGCCGTTTCTGAAAGATTATTTTCAGCTGCAATAGCCTGCATTTTATCTTGATTCATCCAGCTGTCAGTAATACAAACCGCTGCTGAATTCCCCTGGAATACTTTTTCTGCAAAAGCATCTACTATATACATTTTCATCTATATTCCCCCCTTATATATTCGTTTCTCACATTATTCTAATTGAATTGTTTTCCATTACAATCTCCGTTTAAAATATTTACACGCTATCTTATTGCTTACTTTAATACTATTTAAAATTCTAAAGACTTTATAAAATCTTTACTTTGCAAAATATTTAAGAATTTAGTCATATTAAATGACTCATATACTCTTATAATAACTTCAACATTAATTAACGAAGATTTTTCATCTCTTTTACTTTTTAAATTAAGTATAATTATCTCATTATCTTCAAAAATGTCTTGAAGCAATTTAATAGCATCTGCATTATCCACAATCTGTAACATTAATGTTTCTGTCCTTGGCGATGATAAAAATCTAATTTTTCCATGCAAAAGTATTTGTCCTAATATAGTAATAACGGTAGCTGCTATCCCAACAAAATAAAGCCCAGAACCTATTGATAATCCTATAGCTGCTGTAACCCAAACCCCTGCTGCAGTTGTTAATCCTACTATGGTTTGTTTTTGCATAAAAATCACACCTGCCCCAAGGAATCCAACTCCTGTGACTACCTGTGCTGCTATACGTGACGGATCAAGAGACATGTTCGGCCCTATCTGATCTTGAAATCCATATTTAGATATAATCATTATAAGCGCTGCTCCTATAGCAACTATGAAATGTGTTCTAATTCCAGCCTCTTTCATTCTATTTTTTCTTTCATATCCAATAGCCATTCCGCATACTGCAGCAATAAAAAGTCTTAATAAATAATCTAATTGAATTAAATACAATTGTTTCATACTTTATCCACCTTTCTTTTACAATCTTAATCCAATTGCTATACTATAACATTTTCTTGATATGAATTTCATTACCGTATTGTTCAAGTTTCAAAGAAAGATTTTTTATTTTAGTTTATTATCTAAATTCTACAAACTACGTATTATTTAATTTCCCAATGCATTTTATAAAGAAAATTATTAATCTAAATTTTTTCTTTATTTTCTAATATCTTTATAATACTATCTATTTTTTTATCCATTTCATTATTTCTGTTTATAAAATTCTTTATTCCTTTTATTCCTTTGAATATCAACATTAATAGTACTAAATATAAGACAATATTAGTTATTGTAACAGCAATTGTACTCAAATCTATTTGCAAGTAAAATCCCTCCCAATTTTGTTGTATAGTTATATTTTAACTTCATTTACATTTAACTTAATTATAAAATTTCCTTTCTCCCCATTAACTTTTGAATAATCAAGAGAAAAATAAAAGTTATCTTTGATAATATTTAAATCTTCACTAAAGAGTTTTTCCGAACTTATTTCTCCGACACCTTTGTTTAATAAAAATTCATCAGGAAAGACTATTCCTTTATTGTCATTTTGAAGTGATACTGAATTAGATAATACTACATTGTCATTATTTCCTTCTTCATTTATATAAATTTTTTTAGAATATGATTGTATGTTTTCATTCTTACTTCCTGTATATAGTATTTCACCACCACTAACTATCTGCTTGTTTGGATATACAATTATAATTCCATTACTTATTCTTATGTCTTTATTTTCTCCATTAAATGAGTATACTTTGAAATATTGATTATCAATTTTATTTTTATATAATGTGGTTGTAATGATAAATGCTATAATTGAGATAATTATAAAACCAATTTTAAGTTGTTTATTTATACTTTATCACTCTCCCTTTCAATTCTACTCCCCATTTCACGTTAAATTATTAATTTGATCTTTTAAATAACTTTATTTTAAGATTAAGCATCGACATTTTCATTAATTATAACATAAATAGTAATTAATTACATTTACATTGCACTACTAACTATTTCAGATATTAGATAAATTTTAGATATATGATAAGATTTTTTATATAAAAAAACCTTGATAATAAAAATTACCAAGGTTTCTTTAATAGATACTAATCTCTGTAGTTTTGACATGCACTATTTGATACGGACACGGCATTATTTATTGCATTTAAAGCTTTTTCTATTTCTTGTTTATTCTCTGGTTTTTCAACACTACTCATAGCTTGATTTAAAGCACCTTGAGCAGTTGATAATTGGTTACAAGCACTTTGTAATTGATCTTTTGCATTCATTTGCATATGTATCACCTCGTTATTTTTTTGTACTACTTTTGTACACAACTATTATTTGCTTTACAATTTGTTTTTATTCTTGGTACTTTGTTACATTTTATTTATACATTGTGTATATTAACTATTAACTTGCACAATATAATATTGATATTAATTATAGGGATGTTACATAATGAGTATACTTTATACAATAGCAGTAATTTTAGTTCTTGTAGGAGCCTTAAACTGTTTTATAAATTTCTTCCCTTTCCCGAGTCAGATATATTTACTAAACATTTTGGATATGGATTAAAGAATGTTTGATTTAGTACTTCTTCATTATTAAATCTTATTGAATACATTTGTAGTGCAACTATTATAGAGCTGAATGGTGTTTTTTCATTTTCATATAAATTTAACAAGTTATAAAAGTAATCTATTTCATTTTTTATTAGTTTATCTTTAAAATTTTCAAATATACCCTTACAAATCTTTACTTTACTTTTCTTATTTCTTTTTTTATTTAATAATTCATATAATTTGCTTTTGTATAAATCTATATCTTTTTCATTTAAATTTTGTTTATTTGCAATAGAATCTAATTCTTTACTGATTTTTGTACTATACGATTTTAAAAGTAATATGTTTTTATTATGAAAATCTAAAATACTATCTGTGCATTTAAAATCATTAATAGTAAATATTTTTGTCAAAAATTCATCCCTTATATTATAATTTTTTAATCTTCCTTCATTTTCTATTGGAATGTTTGACATTCCTTCTATTACTTTACTCGAAAAAATACCTGTAGCATTCTTACTTATACTACATTTTTGAGCTTTGGGATAAACTTTAACATCTTTTATACCACAAGATGGAGATCTGCTTTTTAATATAAACCCATCTATGTCATCTATTCCATTTATAAATTCTTCTGCAAATTCACACATTTGATAGGTATAATCTACATTTGATTTTGCTTCAATTAATCTATTAATATCACTATCTTTTTCAATTCTTAGAGGATTTCTAGGTATAGATAAGCCTATAGAAGTTTCAGGGCATACAGTTTCTATGTCTACGTAATCTCTTAATAAAGATATAACTTTATCATCATAGCCTTGACCATCAAATCTACATTTTTCTGAATTTAAGCATTTACTTATTATTAATTTGGGCTTTCTCATATAATGTCACCTGCCATTTATATTGTATTATATTTCTAATTAGCTTTGGTTATATTTTTATCTAATCTTGTATTTTATATTCAATATATGTAAAAACTTAAAATAAACCAATTAAAAATATAAAATTATTAGAGGTGAAATTATGTTTATTCCTAAAAGAGTAATATTTGAAAAAGATTCATTAGAAACTGAAGTTGGTAAAAATATTTACAATAAAATAAAAAATAATCCCAATATCGAAATTATAAATGCATCTTCTAATAAAATTAAAAGTCATATACCTGGTGATAATTTATTTGAACAATATAAATCTGGAAAACAGACATTAGTTGTAGGTAAACGTAAAAGCTTAAAATTCCAAACTTGTAAACCATCAGCTAATTATCAATTACCATTAGTTAGTGGATGTATGGGAAGATGTGAGTATTGTTATTTAAATACACAGCTAGGTGATAAACCTTTTGTAAGAGTTTTTACTAACATTGATGATGTATTAAATAGAGCCAAAGAATATATAGAGGAAAGATTACCACAGATAACTATTTTTGAAGGTGCAGCTACATCTGATCCTATTCCACTTGAACCGTATACCAATGCCTTAAAAAAGACAATAGAATTTATTGGCAAAGAAGAAAAAGGAAGATTTAGATTTGTAACTAAATATAATGATGTAGATACTTTATTAGATGCAAAGCATAATAATCATACTGAAATTAGGTTCAGTATAAATACACCCACTGTCATAAACACCTATGAACACTATACAGCATCTATTGATAAAAGAATTGAAGCAGCTGTAAAGGTTGCTAATGCTGGCTACAAAATAGGATTTATAATTGCCCCTATTTTTATCTACGATAATTGGCAAAAAGAATATAAGGATTTAATTGAAAACATAAAATCTAAATTACCTAGTGAATTTAATGAACAGATTATATTTGAAGTTATTTCTCATAGATATACAACTAAGGCTAAAAATCGAATACTAGAAATATTTCCTGAAACTACATTACCAATGAATGATGAAGATAGAAAGTTTAAATACGGACAATTCGGATATGGTAAGTATATCTATACTAAAGATCAATTAGCAGAAATTAAAGAATTCTTTATTTTTAACATTAAAGAAATATTTCCAAATAGTATAATAAAATATGTAATTTAATTAATAATAATATTTTAAACTTCAAGTTTCAGAGAACATTTTATTAATTAGTTAGCAAAATATGAAAAGTCAGAAAAATAGTAGTTAACAAAAAAGGAACTCCTTTTAAATCAATAAATGAGTTCCTTTTAGCTATATTTAAATAAAATCAAATTCAGTTTATTTTTAACATTATAAAACTTTCAATTGCCTATATAAATCAGAGTTATAGAATTACATTTGTTTTATAAATTCAAACATCCCTTGATTTCCATCTCCCACAAAATCATCTGGAAGGTCAGGCATAGGATGTTTTTCATTGAAAAACTCAACAATATGGAACCCACATACATTCACATAAAAATGAATATTTCTTACATCAAAATATGGAGTGCAAGTTTCCCAAATCTTTGTTTCCGGATGTAGTTTTTCTATCTGAAACCAAATACTTTTACCAATACCCTTACTTTGTATTCCGTGTTTTACGAAAAGGAAATCAAGATGATTATGTTGAGTTCCTTTATCAATCTCGACAACGGCCCCTCCAACAAATTCACCATTAATAACTGCCTTATATGCAATGGCTCCTTTGGCATTCAAAGCTTCATCAATATCTTTCTCTGGAAGAATTGTATCAGTAGTCTTCCCAAAATGTGCTTCAAATCCTTTTTGAAAAGCTTCCTGTGCACTCGCTTTGAATTGACCTAAATCTCTATCTATAATTGGAATAAGTTCTATCTGCATTTTGCTATTTCTCCTCTATAAATTTGTCTATATCTATATACTATCTAAATTTTTAGGACAGTCCAATCAACTATTTATACTTATAAAAAATAAGTATATAGGCAAAAATAGATTGTACTAAAATTATTGTTGTAAGTAAAATATTTGTATTCTTTCATCTCTGGAATCATAAATGTTTTTTATGCTACTGTTTGTTAATAACTTAATTATAGCATCTCTGTCTTTATCAGAGTATGGTTTTAATGTTAGCCTCTTTGTTTTAATAAACATTATTAAATAATACTAGGCTTATATTTATTTATTAATTCTTGTAATTCATTTATAAAGCGGCAAATATGAAATCCATCACAAACTGCATGATTAACCTGTACAGCTAATGGTAAAATATACTTACCTCCTTCTTCATAATATTTCCCCATGGTGAAAATGGGAAGTAAATAATCATAGCCTTTTTGTAAATTTAAATTAAATCCTTCAAACGTTGTCCAAGGTATCATTGATACGGAAAAATTATTCATAGGCATATCTGGTTTTGCCATCATCCTATTTACAGAAACAAAATCCTTAATATCCTTTTCATATAACTCACAAAAAATATCATAATCATCAGAATACTCTGTCCATATATTAGAAAATGTTTCTGTCTCTTTATTAAATACTGTATAACAAGGTAACATTTCATTAAAAATTCCTAATTGTCCATTTATATTAAAAGATGTTCTAAATTCACTATGTCTGTTAACTACTTTTGTAATGTAGTAAAGCATTGTTGGATATAGTTTCTTATTTGAAATTTTAATTTTGCTAATATCTAGCTTAACAGTCATACTGTATGTACATGGAATCTCTGAAAAATAATGTTCAAAATATTCTCTTCTATCCCAATCATCTTTGTTAATAATTCTAAAATCCATTAATATATCATCCTTTCAATCCCTATCTATTCATTAGTTTCATACATATTTTTTTAGCAATAACATCTTTCGTAAAATTAATTTGTGTTTGTTCACTTTTTTCAATAAATCAATAGTTATACTAAGAACTTAAGTTCAAAAACTAAACTTTTAGTATTCGAACTTAACATAGGTACTAAATGTTTTAAACTAATTTTTATAACAAATGAAAAAGTACTAGATCCCAGCAAGAATAGTCGTGCTTTTTCATAAGATTTCATTTAATTTAAAATAAATCATACTAATAACCTAAAACTAAAACGTTCTAATGATTGCTTAGTCCTATAACACTAAGCAATCATTAGAAAAACTCGCTTTTCACGTAATATTTTGAACTTTCATTTTATTGACCTCCAAGCTTTTTAGTGTTAATAAAGAAATTATAACTTAGTAATAGAATAAGTATACGGTAAATTTACTTGAATTAATATACAAGTCAAGTAAATAATTATATGTTTATTTAGTATCCATTTTACTTAAAAGAATAGGAAATACTCTTCTTGGTAAAAGTTTTGATAATAAAACTGTAAATTTAGTTTTAGTTCCATCTACAACAAATGGCTTATTTTTCTTTAAACCCTTTAATGCAGTTTTCACAACTTGTTCAGGTTCTCTTAGCTTTCCACCAGAAGCATTAGATTTTCCCGCCTTATCAAAGAAACAAGTATTTGTTGCACCTGGACATATAGCAACAAATTGAATTCCTTTATCTCTATATTCATAATATAAACCTTCAGTAAATGATAATACAAAAGCTTTAGTTGCAGAATAAACAACATTATAAGGTGCAGACATAAATGAGACTAAGGATCCAACATTTATAATTATCCCTTTTCCATATACTCACTTAATATTCTTCGGTTTGCTTTAGCAGTGTCATTTATATATCTCTAAGATAAATACGTAAGGTTTTCTGGTTCAATAGGAATGTCATTAAGTTCAGTTCCCATATCAACCTCTATTCCTTATTATTGATACAATGTATTTTTGCAATTCTTTCATTATTTAAAAGTATTATTTGTTTTCTCCTATCTTAAACATATATATTATCGTAAAATATTATTATAAAGAAATTATATTATTTTTTGTAAATATTATACTATTAAATTTTCAAGGATTAAATTCTAATTTAACTTTATAAATTTCTGCACTTTAACATACTTTTAAGTTTCATTATAAAGAGTAGAAAAATCAGCATAGTACTCAGGTTCTGTATACCTGATCAAAAACAACAGTTGAACTTTTTATACTCTAAAACAGTGTTCTTTCTATATATGGTTAAAAAAAGTATTACGCATAAAAAAAATCGCAAATCTGATAATGCGATTTTACAATTTGTTATTTAATTTTCTTTATTCATAATAAAAGAACTTTACGAATTAACATAAGTAATTATTTTATCTATATTGTTCTTTAATGTAAAATCTGCTGGCTTATCATATAAAGCAAGCATACCTATTTCATCAGATGATAATTCTTCTTGTGTTTTATTTTTTATTTTCCATTTAAATAATGTCATAAGAAACTTATCAAAAGAATTCAGTTTACTATAATTAAAACCTCCCCTTAGATAAAAAAACTTAATAAATTTTTGTTGCTCTGTGGTAAAGTTTTTATTTATAACATCATTTAGTACCTCAGTTCTTGAAGGTGATGCCCCTGTTGCAAAAACCACTACCTTTTTGCTTTTAAGTTTATCAATGTTTTTTGTTATAAATTTCACTCCAATGATACCTACCGCATACAAACTCCCACCATAAACTATTGCATCATATTTAGTTAGCATATTGATATTAACCTTTTTTATATCAAAAATGTCCGCTGACAAATCTTTCGCAATCCACTCTGCATATTTTTTTGTAAAACCTGTTTTAGACTTGTATATCACTACTATTTTCACTACTTACCCCCAAATACATATTGCACATTAATTTACTATTACGAATCAATTATAACATATTTTGTAAAACATATTATTAATCTTATTTTCCAATGTATTCATAATAATATCTATTTTTTTATCACCTATCAACCTATCTGTTGTAACTTACTCATCCACCAATCTTTATCGTAATATAAAGATTTAACTGGAATCATAACAATATATTCATTATTTACTTCTATCATATTAGATGTACCTGTATATACTAAATCTATATATAAGTTAAATGGCTTAACTTTCCTTTTCATGAGATTTTCAAATTCATAAATATAAGTATAAATTCTTTCATTATCTAAACCTTCAAAGTATGAAAGTGCATTTTTGCCTCCGCCAACCATTTGCCACCATTCTATAAAATACTGCCATGACTTTTTACAATAATCTTTTAATTCATAAAATGGAAAATCAGAAAAATTAGGTGGATTGAACATATTACTCTTAAAATTAAATGATTCTTTTAAAAGAATTTTTTTCCCTTTATCATTAAGCATATGATTAACCCATTCATTCCATTGGTCTTTTATTAAAGATAATGGTTGATTTAATTTATTAATCTTACATTTAGGAGGCCAAAGTCTATTATTACTTATTTCATCAAATTCATCTATCACTCCATATAAACAACCAGTAAAAAAAGCAAAATTTAACTGCATATCACTTGATACAGTTAATTTCCAAGATTCTGCCCCTTCTTTATACATACTATAATTCTCCTTACTTAATTATTCGATATTGTTTAATTTAAAATTTAATCTCCCTATTATCACTATATATGTTAATTATATCATATAAAGTAATATGTAAAATTATAAATTATTCTTATTTTAAAAATAAGCTGTGCTATATAATTATGTTGATTTAGTATTTAAATGTACAGATAGCCATAAGTCGTATATTCAATTTTCAAAGAACCTTTCATTAGACCATAAAAGAATAATGAGAGGACATTATAAGAAGAAAAAACATGCTTATACATAGTGTAATGCCATTTATAGATACTCGAATCCAAGCGTATAAAAACTGAACACTTGTGTAAATAACAAAAAGTTGTTAATCTTGAGAGAGGCAACAGTAGACGATGCTAACGATATTATTGAATATTTGAATACTGTTGGTGGAGAAAGTAATAATTTACTTTTTGGAGAAGGTGAATTTAAACTTACAATTGAACAAGAGAAAACATATATCTAAAATATTAATAAAGATAAAAACTCTCTTATGTTGTTAGGTATAATTGATAATAGAATTGTGAGTGTTTCTCAAATAAGTAGTGAAAACAGACAAAG
>OGIT01000834.1_pt1 | contig 10153 bp, 10 predicted proteins | sample 1571881 | NCBI WGS metagenome assembly OGIT01 (sample SAMEA2582101, study PRJEB24529) | metagenome | biome: Human gut stool | place: China | collected 2011 | reverse complement strand
GTAACTCATGAGAGTCGGGATCCAGACATCGAGCTGTGTAAAGAGCCACCAGAATGCGCCCCCCATCAACAAAATATTGACCAGCAGCGGTAAAATAACGAAACGCCGAATCCCAGGTTGCGAGACGAGCTTCCAGCCTTGCGCAAAATAGTAAAAACCGCTGCGTGGGGCAGATGTGAATGATGAAACCATAATCAGGATGAGCTCCTTTTGACCAATCCCAGGAAAATTCTGCGTATTTTACCGGGTAATTGCGCAATGGACAGTTAGGATATGTTCGAAAAAACAGCAAAAAGCACGATTTCATCTATCTTTGTGCTGTGAAAGTTAATAGTGCACTTGCACTTGAGGTAATCGGCAAATACTCTTAGTGAGTAAATGTTTGCCGTGGTGGCAAGGTGTTAGAACAACAGAGAATATAATGATGCAGGATTTGCGTCTGATATTAATCATTGTTGGCGCGATCGCCATAATCGCTTTACTGGTACATGGTTTCTGGACCAGCCGTAAAGAACGATCTTCTATGTTCCGCGATCGGCCATTAAAACGAATGAAGTCAAAACGTGACGACGATTCTTATGACGAGGATGTCGAAGATGATGAGGGCGTTGGTGAGGTTCGTGTTCACCGCGTGAATCATGCCCCGGCTAACGCTCAGGAGCATGAGGCTGCTCGTCCGTCGCCGCAACACCAGTACCAACCGCCTTATGCGTCTGCGCAGCCGCGTCAACCGGTCCAGCAGCCGCCTGAAGCGCAGGTACCGCCGCAACATGCTCCGCATCCAGCGCAGCCGGTGCAGCAGCCTGCCTATCAGCCGCAGCCTGAACAGCCGTTGCAGCAGCCAGTTTCGCCACAGGTCGCGCCAGCGCCGCAGCCTGTGCATTCAGCACCGCAACCGGCACAACAGGCTTTCCAGCCTGCAGAACCCGTAGCGGCACCACAGCCTGAGCCTGTAGCGGAACCTGCTCCAGTTATGGATAAACCGAAGCGCAAAGAAGCGGTGATTATCATGAACGTCGCGGCGCATCACGGTAGCGAGCTAAACGGTGAACTGCTTCTTAACAGCATTCAACAAGCGGGCTTCATTTTTGGCGATATGAATATTTACCATCGTCATCTTAGCCCGGATGGCAGCGGCCCGGCGTTATTCAGCCTGGCGAATATGGTGAAACCGGGAACCTTTGATCCTGAAATGAAGGATTTCACTACTCCGGGTGTCACTATCTTTATGCAGGTACCGTCTTACGGTGACGAGCTGCAGAACTTCAAGCTGATGCTGCAATCTGCGCAGCATATTGCCGATGAAGTGGGCGGTGTCGTGCTTGACGATCAGCGCCGTATGATGACTCCGCAGAAATTGCGCGAGTACCAGGACATCATCCGCGAAGTCAAAGACGCCAACGCCTGATACACTTAAGGCAAATTAACTCCTCTTCGAACCCCCGCTTGTCGGGGGTTTTTAGCATTGATGGTGCGATATGGAATCAATCGAACAACAACTGACAGAACTGCGAACGACGCTTCGCCATCATGAATATCTTTATCATGTGATGGATGCGCCGGAAATTCCCGACGCTGAATACGACAGGCTGATGCGCGAACTGCGCGAGCTGGAAACCAAACATCCAGAACTGATTACGCCTGATTCGCCTACTCAACGTGTAGGCGCTGCGCCGCTGGCGGCTTTCAGCCAGATACGCCATGAAGTACCAATGCTGTCACTGGATAACGTTTTTGATGAAGAAAGCTTTCTTGCTTTCAACAAACGTGTGCAGGACCGTCTGAAAAACAACGAGAAAGTCACCTGGTGCTGTGAGCTGAAGCTGGATGGTCTTGCCGTCAGTATTCTGTATGAAAATGGCGTTTTAGTCAGTGCCGCGACCCGTGGCGATGGCACCACCGGGGAAGATATCACGTCTAATGTGCGTACTATTCGCGCCATTCCGCTGAAGCTGCACGGAGAGAATATCCCGGCGCGTCTGGAAGTGCGTGGTGAAGTGTTCCTGCCGCAGGCGGGGTTCGAAAAGATTAACGAAGATGCGCGACGCACGGGCGGGAAAGTGTTTGCTAACCCACGTAATGCGGCAGCTGGTTCACTGCGTCAGCTTGATCCGCGTATTACAGCGAAGCGACCGCTCACTTTTTTCTGCTATGGCGTTGGTGTTCTGGAAGGTGGCGAGCTGCCGGATACTCATCTTGGCCGTTTACTGCAATTTAAAAAGTGGGGGTTGCCGGTCAGCGATCGGGTAACGCTTTGTGAATCGGCGGAGGAAGTACTCGCTTACTATCATAAGGTTGCAGAAGATCGTCCGACGTTGGGTTTTGATATTGATGGCGTGGTGATTAAGGTCAACTCACTGGCACAGCAGGAGCAGCTTGGCTTTGTCGCGCGTGCCCCGCGCTGGGCGGTAGCGTTTAAATTCCCGGCGCAGGAGCAGATGACCTTTGTGCGTGACGTCGAGTTTCAGGTTGGGCGTACTGGCGCGATTACGCCTGTTGCGCGTCTGGAACCTGTCCATGTTGCAGGCGTGCTGGTGAGTAACGCAACCTTACACAATGCGGATGAAATCGAACGTCTTGGTTTACGCATTGGCGATAAAGTGGTGATTCGCCGCGCTGGCGACGTGATCCCGCAGGTGGTTAACGTCGTGCTTTCTGAACGCCCGGAAGATACCCGTGAGGTTGTATTCCCGACGCATTGTCCGGTATGTGGTTCTGACGTTGAGCGTGTGGAAGGTGAAGCGGTTGCCCGCTGTACCGGTGGCCTGATTTGCGGTGCGCAGCGTAAAGAGTCGCTGAAACACTTTGTTTCCCGCCGTGCGATGGATGTTGACGGAATGGGCGACAAAATCATCGATCAGCTGGTTGAAAAAGAATATGTCCATACTCCGGCAGATCTGTTCAAACTCACCGCAGGCAAACTGACCGGACTGGAGCGTATGGGGCCAAAATCGGCACAAAACGTGGTTAACGCGCTGGAAAAAGCGAAAGAAACCACCTTTGCTCGCTTCCTCTATGCACTTGGCATCCGTGAAGTCGGCGAGGCCACCGCAGCAGGTCTGGCGGCATATTTCGGCACGCTGGAAGCGCTGGAAGCCGCTTCGATTGAAGAGCTGCAAAAGGTGCCTGATGTTGGCATTGTCGTTGCATCCCACGTTCACAACTTCTTTGCCGAAGAAAGCAACCGCAATGTCATCAGCGAGCTGTTGGCGGAAGGTGTTCACTGGCCTGCGCCGATCGTTATCAACGCGGAAGAGATTGACAGCCCGTTTGCTGGTAAAACCGTGGTGCTTACGGGCAGCTTAAGCCAGATGTCGCGTGATGACGCTAAAGCTCGACTGGTCGAACTGGGCGCGAAAGTCGCGGGCAGCGTGTCGAAGAAAACCGATCTGGTGATAGCGGGTGAAGCTGCAGGATCTAAACTGGCGAAGGCGCAGGAACTGGGCATTGAAGTCATCGACGAAGCGGAAATGCTGCGTTTGCTGGGTAGCTGAGATGGAAAAAGAGCAGCTGATTGAAATAGCCAATACGATAATGCCGTTTGGCAAATACAAAGGGCGTCGCTTAATCGACCTGCCGGAGGAGTATCTGCTGTGGTTTGCCCGCAAAGATGAGTTCCCGGCAGGGAAGCTCGGTGAGCTAATGCAAATCACGCTGCTGATTAAAACCGAGGGGCTGACGCAACTGGTCCAGCCCCTGAAGCGTCCGCTTTAAGCTTTATCGGCGCTGCTTTCCTGCTGCGCCTGTAACTGTTCGGTCTGGCGTTTGTATCGACGCGCCAGCACCGCACAGACCATCAATTGGATCTGATGGAAAATCATCAGGGGCAGCACCATCATACCGATCACCGATGTGGGGAACAGAATGTTTGCCATCGGGATGCCATTTGCCAGACTCTTTTTCGAACCACAAAAGACGATAGTAATTTCATCTGCCTTATTGAAGCTCAGTCGGCGTGCCATAAAGACGTTAACTACAATCACGATAGCCAGAAGAACGCAGCTGACCACCACGATAAACAGCAATGATCCCCAGCCAACTTTATGCCAGATACCATTAACGACGGCTTCGCTGAACGCTGTATAAACCACCAACAGAATGGACGTCTGGTCAGTTTTCGCAATCCATTTTTTATTGCGCGACACCCAGTCACCAATCCACGGCCGGGAAAGATGCCCCAACACAAACGGCAGCAGCAGTTGCAGCATAATTTTACCGACCTGCTCAAGGCTGCCCCCTGCACCGTGAACATTCATCACCAGACCAACCAGCAATGGTGAAAGGAAAATCCCCAGCAGGCTGGATGCCGACGCAGAACAAACCGCTGCCGCGACGTTACCGCCCGCCATTGACGTGAAGGCGATTGCAGACTGCACGGTAGCCGGGAGAATGCACAAGTAGAGAAAACCGGAGTAGAGCATCGGGTCGACATTTACCGGTTTCCACCAGGCAAACAGTACACCCAGAATCGGAAACAGCACGAAGGGGCTGCACAGGACCCACAAATGCAGTCGCCAACAGCAGGGCAATAGCTGCGGTGGTCAGATTTTCAAAGAAGGGGACGAAATCGCCTCTGGCCGGAAAGAAAGAGGCCAGCAACACCACCGTGATCAGGGTTAAGGTGAAAGGATCGAGGATACGAAAAAGTTTCATAAAGACTCCAGATGATCGATGGTTCTATTGTGCTTCTTCCAGTTTGAGAAATAAAATTGATTTATTGCATCCATTCATGAAGAAAACAGATGAATTATTCTTTAAAACAATTAAAGGTTTTCGTCACAGTAGCGCAGGAGAAAAGTTTTAGTCGTGCAGGAGAGCGTATCGGCCTGAGCCAGTCGGCAGTGAGTCACAGTGTGAAGGAACTGGAAAATCATACTGGTGTTCGCCTGCTGGACAGAACCACGCGTGAAGTGGTGCTTACAGATGCAGGGCAGCAGCTGGCTTTGCGTCTTGAGCGACTGCTGGATGAACTGAACAGCACGTTGCGCGATACCGGGCGTATGGGGCAACAACTGAGCGGAAAAGTTCGGGTCGCTGCCAGCCAGACCATTTCCGCGCATCTTATTCCGCAATGCATTGCTGAAAGCCATCGCCGCTATCCAGATATTCAGTTTGTCCTGCACGATCGTCCGCAGCAGTGGGTAATGGAAAGTATTCGCCAGGGAGATGTCGATTTTGGCATCGTCATCGATCCAGGCCCAGTGGGCGATCTGCAATGTGAAGCGATTCTTTCCGAGCCTTTCTTTCTGCTTTGCCATCGCGATAGCGCTTTGGCCGTGGAAGATTATGTACCCTGGCAGGCATTACAGGGAGCGAAATTGGTGTTGCAGGATTACGCGTCAGGCAGCCGACCGCTGATTGACGCAGCGCTGGCGCGCAATGGTATTCAGGCGAATATTGTGCAGGAGATTGGACATCCGGCGACGCTGTTCCCGATGGTAGCCGCAGGCATCGGCATCAGTATTCTTCCCGCACTGGCGCTACCATTGCCTGAAGGTAGCCCACTGGTGGTAAAGCGCATTACGCCGGTTGTTGAACGCCAGTTGATGCTGGTGCGCAGGAAGAACCGTTCACTTTCCACCGCCGCTGAAGCTTTATGGGACGTGGTACGAGACCAGGGCAATGCGCTAATGGCTGGGCGGGAAGGGGATCCGTTGTATCAGATATAGAGTGAATTCATACTGCCGGGAGCCCCGGCAGTAATCAATCAGAAGTTAAATTTGATGGAGTAGATTATCGCATCCTGGTAAAAATCTTCGCCCAGTTTGTCATCCGCATATCGATACTGAATCCCCGTAGTAATGTGTGATGTTGCATTCCACCACAGTGCAACTGCGCCATTCAGCCCTTCTTTACCGCCATTACCCGCTGCATAGGTAGCGTCACGGTCAAACTCGTACTCGTTCCAGTTGGTAAGAGTGAATTTCTCGCTGCCCAGCATAAAGTTGTAACCTGCAACCCAGCCGGCGACATAGCCGTTGTCGCCAGTGTAATAGGTTTGATCTGTATAACGCTTAGCAAAGAACGGTTTGAACCACCAACCGCTGCCGGTGAAATTGTAGCCGATACCGTACAGGAACATATCGTCGTGGAAATTCACGCGATTCGCAGAACCGTAGGTGCCATACGCATGCAAGTAGAGATTAAATCCGGTGTCACCCAGGTAAATACGGTTGGTATTTTTAAAGGTATAACGCTGCTCGCTACCTGGTTTATTATGGCGACCGTTATAGAAGTTTTCCCAGTCGAAGAACCCGTACATTTCTCCCCAACTAAAGTTAGCGCCACCTTCAAATTCAAGATAACCAAAATCATCTTTGTGTGATTTGGTCGACGATTTTTCGGTAGTCCGGCTGGTCCAGTCCAGATAATGCACGCCGATATCTGCAAAACCGCCTTTAAATTCTGCATGAGATACAACAGGTATCGCTAATATAGAGGAAAGTGTCAGAGTTAAAAGATGTTTTTTCATAGCATAATTCCCTATGCCGATCGTTATTAGTAGATTGCTTAATAAAGTGGTTTGCTAAAAACGACATATTGTTAATGCAAAGGAATTAATATCGCCAATACAGTTTTTACCGTGGATTAATAGAGAAAAGATATAAATCCATCGATATCGAATCGCTATTGAATGCGTGAGAAAAGTGTATTGGTAAGAGCCGGGACAACCTCGCTATAAAAAGGCGTTAGATTCCACCCTACAGAAAAAGGATATGTATGTCTCAGGTTTAATTTTCTCATAACCCGCTGTTTTGCATAGATATTATCAAGACTTATAAACCTGATTTCACGCCACGAGTGGCCTTTATTTTAGGTTCCGGGCTCGGCGCGCTGGCCGATCAGATTGAGAACGCTGTCGCAATTTCCTACGAAAAGCTGCCGGGCTTCCCGGTAAGTACGGTACATGGTCATGCGGGGGAGTTAGTGCTGGGCCATCTCTAGGGCGTACCGGTGGTATGTATGAAAGGTCGCGGACATTTCTACGAAGGTCGTGGAATGACCATTATGACTGACGCAATTCGTACCTTTAAGCTGCTGGGCTGCGAGCTACTGTTCTGCACCAATGCGGCAGGCTCGCTGCGTCCGGAAGTGGGGGCAGGCAGCCTGGTCGCATTGAAAGATCATATCAACACCATGCCCGGTACGCCGATGGTGGGTCTTAACGATGATCGTTTTGGAGAGCGCTTCTTCTCACTGGCAAATGCCTACGATGCGGAATACCGCGCACTGTTACAAAAAGTGGCGAAAGAAGAGGGTTTCCCTCTGACGGAGGGCGTGTTCGTCTCGTATCCGGGGCCGAATTTCGAGACTGCGGCGGAAATTCGCATGATGCAAATTATTGGTGGGGATGTTGTTGGTATGTCTGTGGTGCCTGAGGTTATTTCAGCTCGCCATTGCGACCTTAAAGTCGTTGCGGTCTCTGCGATTACCAATATGGCGGAAGGTTTAAGCGATGTGAAATTGTCACATGCGCAAACGCTGGCGGCTGCGGAGCTCTCTAAGCAGAACTTCATCAACCTTATTTGTGGCTTTCTGCGCAAAATTGCCTGAGAAAAACAATAAGAAACGGCCTCGCGGGTGAGGCCAAATGATGCGACAAGGAAACGATTATGAGCATCGCGATGCGCTTAAAGGTAATGTCCTTTTTGCAATATTTTATCTGGGGGAGCTGGCTGGTTACCCTCGGCTCTTACATGATTAATACTCTTCATTTCACCGGCGCTAATGTTGGCATGGTTTACAGTTCCAAAGGGATCGCCGCGATTATTATGCCTGGTATAATGGGGATCATCGCAGACAAATGGCTGCGCGCAGAACGTGCATACATGCTGTGTCACCTGGTGTGTGCGGGCGTACTTTTTTATGCGGCATCCGTAACTGATCCGGATATGATGTTTTGGGTGATGTTAGTCAATGCGATGGCGTTTATGCCGACTATTGCGTTATCGAACAGCGTCTCTTATTCCTGTCTTGCCCAGGCAGGGCTTGACCCGGTGACCGCTTTCCCGCCCATTCGCGTTTTTGGTACGGTGGGGTTCATTGTCGCGATGTGGGCAGTAAGCCTGCTGCATCTGGAATTGAGTAGTCTGCAGCTGTATATCGCGTCCGGTGCGTCATTGCTGCTGTCGGCTTATGCGCTGACTTTGCCGAAGATTCCGGTTGCGGAGAAAAAAGCGACCACATCGCTTGCCAGCAAGCTGGGTCTGGATGCCTTCGTGCTGTTTAAAAATCCACGCATGGCCATCTTTTTCCTCTTTGCCATGATGCTGGGTGCGGTACTGCAAATTACCAACGTTTTTGGTAATCCGTTCCTACATGATTTCGCCCGTAACCCGGAGTTTGCTGACAGTTTTGTGGTGAAATATCCCTCCATTTTACTGTCAGTTTCACAGATGGCAGAAGTGGGCTTTATACTGACTATCCCATTCTTTTTAAAGCGATTTGGCATTAAAACCGTCATGCTGATGAGTATGGTGGCCTGGACGCTGCGCTTTGGCTTCTTCGCCTATGGCGATCCGTCAACAACCGGATTTATTTTGCTGCTGCTGTCGATGATTGTTTATGGCTGTGCATTCGATTTCTTCAATATTTCTGGTTCGGTATTTGTCGAACAGGAAGTTGATTCCAGCATTCGTGCCAGCGCGCAGGGGCTCTTTATGACCATGGTAAATGGTGTCGGCGCATGGGTTGGCTCGATTCTGAGTGGCATGGCAGTAGATTACTTTTCGGTGGATGGCGTAAAAGACTGGCAAACTATCTGGCTGGTGTTTGCAGGATATGCTCTTTTTCTCGCAGTGATATTTTTCTTTGGGTTTAAATATAATCATGACCCTGAAAAGATAAAGCATCGAGCGGTGACTCATTAAAAGGATTCGCGGCTCTGCTCTTCAGAGCTGCTTTTATGATAAAGGTTAATTAGTGAAAGATATTTTATTTTCTTCCGGCGTTGGTTTTGGTATTGGTGCTTTGTTTACAATCGTGCGCTTGCCTATTCCTGTACCAAATGTATTACCGGGTATATTATCCATTGTGTTTATGTATGTCGGATATCTGGTGGTGAAATACTTTATGCCATGATAATTTAATACGATGTATTTATTATATGGAGCACTTAATTATGGAACGCGTATACAGAACAGATCTTAAGTTGCTCCGTTATTTTCTTGCCGTAGCGGAAGAGTTGCATTTTGGCCGCGCAGCAGCGCGTTTAAATATGTCTCAGCCTCCGCTCAGCATTCATATTAAAGAGCTGGAAAATCAACTCGGCACGCAGCTTTTTATTCGCCATTCGCGCAGCGTCGTACTGACACACGCGGGCAAAATCTTGATGGAAGAATCGCGTCGATTGCTGGTGAATGCTAATAATGTATTGGCTCGGATTGAACAAATAGGTCGGGGAGAAGCAGGGCGGATTGAACTCGGCGTAGTGGGAACGGCAATGTGGGGACGGATGCGCCCGGTTATGCGGCGATTCCTCAGGGAAAATCCTAACGTTGACGTTCTTTTTCGCGAAAAGATGCCCGCGATGCAAATGGCCTTGCTGGAACGCCGCGAACTTGATGCCGGGATCTGGCGAATGGCGACAGAACCACCGACTGGTTTTACCAGCTTACGGTTGCATGAATCGGCGTTTCTGGTGGCGATGCCTGAAGAGCATCATCTCTCATCATTTTCCACCGTCCCGCTGGAAGCGCTACGTGACGAGTATTTTGTTACAATGCCGCCCGTTTACACTGACTGGGATTTTTTGCAGCGAGTTTGCCAGCAGGTGGGATTTTCACCGGTTGTTATTCGCGAAGTTAATGAACCGCAAACGGTACTCGCTATGGTCAGTATGGGCATTGGTATCACATTGATAGCGGACAGCTACGCACAAATGAACTGGCCAGGTGTCATTTTCCGTCCGCTCAAACAGCGCATCCCTGCAGATTTATATATTGTTTATGAAACACAGCAGGTGACGCCCGCGATGGTTAAGCTGTTGGCTGCATTGACACAGTAGGTGAGGAGACAGGAATTGCCGGAAATAGTAGTCTGCTAAGTGAAGCGCATCAGGCAATTTCGCAAATCGCAGATAGCAAAAAAGCGCCTTTAGGGCGCTTTTTTACATTGGTGGGTCGTGCAGGATGACTCGCTTCGCTCGCCCTTC
>OGIT01000832.1_pt1 | contig 10172 bp, 8 predicted proteins | sample 1571881 | NCBI WGS metagenome assembly OGIT01 (sample SAMEA2582101, study PRJEB24529) | metagenome | biome: Human gut stool | place: China | collected 2011 | reverse complement strand
AAGTGGGACAGGTTCCGTCCTTCCGGGCCAAGGATACCAGATACAGCAGCTGCCACAGGGCCGCTCCCGCTTCCCGGCCGCAGCAGTCTGCACAGTGCTGGGCCGCTGCCACCCACCGATCTTCCAGCCACTGCCAAGCTGGTTCCAGGGAAAGGAGCTTCTCCGGGAAAGGTTTTTCCCGCTGCCGGTCAGAAGTCTCTAAGTAGTCCACCGGTTCCAGCACCGTCAGGAGTCCATCCAGGAGATCCCGCCCCTTCTTCCAGGAAGTCCGGGACAAAAATCCGGCTCCCAGATTCCACAGGCCGGCACAATGCTGAAGGGTAAGGAGGAGCCGGCGGCTCTGGAATTCCTGTTTTTCTCCAGGCACCAGAAGATCCAATCCTTCTCCCAGGCCCTGCTGGACCAAAAATCGCCACACCTCTAACGGATCGTCCTGCCGGTTCCAGGCCGGATCCTTTCCGGCCCTGGCTGGTTCACTCTTCCAGCCAGTCAGATCCAATCCTCGTTTGAACTTACTCCGTTCTTCCGGCCAGAGAGGGATTTCCCGAGCCAGTGCTGCCGTGAACCGCAGCAAATCCCGTTCCTGCCCCCTTTTGATTTCCAGTTCCAATTCCTCGATGGGAGCTTTTTTCTCTCCTGCCGTCAGCGTGCCTTGATCCAGGGCCGCTTCCACCACCGTCACGGCAGAAAGCTGGAGCAGTGCCGTCTTCCGGGTAAACTCCACCGTACATAAAGGAAGCAGCTCATCTTCCTGGGGCAGTGTCTGGAGCTTTTGGTCCAACTGAGGAGTAAATCCGGCCAGGACGGCCTCCTGTTTCTCCAGAGGCACCGTATATTCTTCCCGGCTGGAAAAGCCATTCACCGTTTTTCCTTGGCTTTTCACCGTCGCCTCAAAAGTCTTTCCATTGATCCTGCGGATCCGGTAAGCCATTCCGGTCCGGGTCAGTTTCCGGTCCCGGGTATCCAGATACTGGTTCCAGAGCTTCAGGGTATGATGACTGCCGGGAATGATCCGCTCTTTGACCAGCGGCAGCTGGAAAAACTTCCTGCGGCCAGCTTTGGTCGATAGCAATTTGATTTCCTTTTCCTGTCCATAAGCCATCTTGTTCCACACTCCCTGATCGTTTCATCTTTTTCCTTTTATTGTAACACATGCTGTACCGGCTTTGGATGCGCTGTTTGGTTATAAAGACAGTTCCCACCGGACAAAACGATGCCTTTTCTATCCAGAACTATATTTTATTTGACTTTCTATGTATTAAAAGTTATTATTAAAGAAAGTTGGATTTTAATCATTTTCCCCACAAGATCTATACAAGGAGGCTGCCATGCTGAGTCCAAAGGAACTGACGGAAATCCTGAAAGCCGGTGGCATGAAGATCACCCCCCAGCGCTTGGAAGTCTACCGTGCCTTTACCGGACCGGAGGAGCATCCTACTGCAACGGAGATTTACGAACGAGTCAAGGAACAGATGCCCACCCTGAGCTTTGCCACCATTTATCAGGCCCTGGGCTTTTTCTGTCGGATGGAACTGATCCAGACAGTGGATGTGGGAGACGGGATCATGCGCTACGACGTGGACCCCCGCCCCCATCCCCATTTCCGCTGTGAAAAATGCGGAAAAGTATTCAACCTGGAGCTGGATTACCATCAGCAGCTGGACCAGGAAACCGCTGAAAAGACCGGTTTCATCATCCACAGCCATCAAACCTATTTCTTAGGGATCTGCAAAGATTGCCAGGAGAAATAAAAAAGAGGAGGTGCTGCACGTGTGAAAACCCGCACATGTGCAGCACCCTCTCTTTTTCAATCTCCCACCGCCACAGAAACTTTTTCTGTGGCTTTTTGTTTTGCTTCATACCGTTCCATGTTCCGGGCGAAGAGACCGGCTAGGAAGGAACCAGTGATCTGATGGACGGCGGCGCCTACAGCGGCCGGGATGGCCACGGCAGGAGCGAAGTACACAGCGCAGATAGACAGAGCCAGTGCGTCATTCTGCATCCCCACTTCCAGGGTTACGGAATGCTGCTGGGGTTTGCCCATGCCCAGTTTCCCGGTGATAAAATACCCCATACCAAAGCCCACCAGGTTGTGGAGCAGCACCAGCACCACCACAAAGGTCCCCAGAGCCACGATTTTGGCCCCGTTCACGGCCACCACGCCGCCCAGGATGGACAGCACAGCAAAAGCGGACAGCAGCACCAGCACTTTCTGGATCTGGGCCAGGAATTTTTCTCCCACTGCTTTGTGGACCAGGAGCCCCAGCACCAGGGGAACCAGGATCACTTTCATGACCGTAAGAGCCATGGAAATAAAGGAGACATCCACATATTCACCGGCCAGGGCCCATACCAGGAAGGGCATCATCACAGGGGCCAAGAGGGTGGAAACGATAGTGACAGCTACGGCCAGCGGCACATCCCCTTTAGCCAGGAAGCTCATCACATTGGAAGCTGTGCCGCTGGGGCAGGAACCCAGGAGCACCATGCCCACTGCCAGATCCGGACTCAGGTGGAACACCTTGGTAAGGGCAAAAGCCACCAAGGGCATGATGGTATAATGGCACACCGTGCCAGCCAGGACTTCCTTGGGCCGTTGGAGCACCAGTTTGAAATCGGACAGATGGAGAGTCATGCCCATGCCGAACATCACCACTCCCAGGAGCCATACAGTGTAATGGACGGACCAGGAAAAGGCCCCCGGTACGAAATACCCTCCCACGATGGTGGCCAGCACCAGCCAGGTGAGATTTTTCCCTACGAAACCACTTACTTTTGTCAACAGATTCATTGTTTACCCCTCCAAAAGATGTTTTCTGCAAAAATCAAACGGCTGATGGCTTCCCTGGGAGAAAAAGAAAAGCGCTTTGTCTCTTGTAAGAGACAAAGCGCTGTGCTCTGCGGTACCACTCTTGTTGTCGCGGCTGCGACCTCTTCACAAGCATCTCCGGATTTCCCTTCCAATGCCGGACAGGATAACGGCTGTCAGCCGGCCCCACTTACTTGCATCCTTTCAGCGGGCAGCTCCTGGGTGATTTTCCTTCTCCCCTGGACATCCTGCCTCGCACCAAACGGCAGGTTCTCTGGAATGTCAGGATGGACAAGTACTTTTCCCAATCAACACTGTCTGATGTTTTGTTATGGGCCTTATTATACGCTTTCAAGAAAATTTGTCAACAAGTTTTTCTTAAGTCCTCAATTCGAGGACATCGATACACTCTCAGAAAGGTCCCAGATGGACAGCGGATGCATACCACATGACCACAAAGGCAAAGATCCATTCCAGCCCCAAGAGAGGGAAGGCGAACTTCCACCAGCGCCGGAGAGGTACACCGGCTACGGTAAGTACGGTCATGGTGGTGCCGCTGGCCGGAGTGATCATGTTGGTGAAAGCATCCCCCATCTGGAAGGCCAGGACGGCAGTCTGACGGGTGAGCCCCACCAGGTCCGCCAGAGGCGCCATGATGGGCATGGTGATGGCAGCCTGGCCGGAGCCGGAGGGCACCACCAGGTTGAATACATCCTGGACGATGAACATGCCGAAGCCCAGGAGGGACTGGGGGAACACATTCAGCCCCGCCGCCAGGTAATAGATGATGGTATCCAGGATCTTGCTGTCCCCCATGAGCAGGGTCACCCCTTTGCACAGGGAAACCATCATGCAGGGCATGGCCATGTTTTTCACCCCGCCGATGAAAGCGTTGGCAAAATCATTGACACTGAGCCGGCCCACGATACCGGCAAAGACAGCCATCATCAGGAACAGGGCTGCCAGTTCATCCATGTAGAAGCCGAATTTGATGACCCCCACCAGGATAGCGCCTACAGTCACCACGAAGCCGGCCATGATGATCTTCTGCCGGCCGGTCATCAGCACATTGTCCCCTTCATAAGCACTCAGATCCATCTGGGGACGGTAGATCTGATCGTAGTCGTACATGTAGCTGCTTTCTGGATTCTTCTTGATCTTCCGGGCATACCACATGGTGTAGGACACATTGATGATAATCAGGGCGACCAGCATGGCCACTCGGATCTCAATGCCGGAAAACATGGGCAGACCAGAAATGCTCTGGGCCACCCCTACGGTAAAGGCATTGGTCACCCCGGCCCCATAACCCCCGCTGACCGCGGCCAAAGGCATGGCCACCGCCACAATAGAATCAAAGCCCAAGGCATAGCATACGGCCATGATGAGAGGCACAAAGGCGATGTATTCCTCGCTGCAGCCGGCAAAGGTGCTCAGGCAGGTCATAATGGTGAGCAGCACCGGGATCAGCAGCATCTCCCGCCCTTTGACTTTGGTCATCACGTGCCCCAGCGCCCCATTGATGGCTCCCGTGGAAGCCATCACATTCAGGGCTCCGCCGATGATCATCAGGAAGCCTACAATGCCGCTGGCTCCCTTGACGCCCCGGGGCACAGCCTTGAAATCGAAGAATCCGGCAGGATGCCGGGCGATGAAATGGAAAGTATTGGGATCTACCACCATCCGCCCGCTGGCCGCATCCTTCACCCGATCAAAAGTCCCGGCCGGGATCAGATAGGTGGCAATGGCCGTAAGGATCAGGATAAAGAAAATAATGATGATCGGGCTGGGCACCGATACTTTTTTGTTCACAGGTTTCTGAACGGTTTCCTGTTTGTTTTCTGTCATGACAACTCCCCTTTGCAGCAGTTACAGACGGCAGATGGCCGCAGCCAGCAGCATGGTCCGTTCAAACATAGTTTCGACGATGGCATATTCCTGGAGGGTGTGGGCCCCATCCCCCTTGACCCCTACGGAATCCAAGATGGGGATCCCCGCCTGGGCCATAAAGGAGGCATCGGAACAGCCGCCGGGATGGGCCGCCCCGAAAGCCGGGAGGCCGAACTCTGCCGCCGCCTGGTTCACCAGGTCCAGCAGCCGGTCATTGCCTGCGGTCCGTTCGAAGACGGGCATGAAAGCGGGGAATTCCACTTCCGTCCGGGTCCCAGGTACGTGGGTCTCAGCACAGATGGCCCGGATAGCCTTTTCCAATGCGTCCTTGTCTTCATTGTAATCATACCGGCAGTCCACTTCGATCCGGCAGGTATCTGCCACCGCATTGGAAACCGTACCGCCGGAAATGATGTCCGTACTGACGATCCGGCCTTTTTCCAGATCCGTCAGGGCCCGGAGCGCAATGATCTTGTGGGCCATCTCTTCAATAGCATTGGCAGAAGAGGCGTAAGCGTTGCCTACATGGCCGGCCTTCCCATGGACGGTGATCCACACATCCATACAGCCCTTCCGGCCAACGGTGAGGCAGTCATCCATCCGGCCGGTTTCCAGGTTGAAGGCGCACAGGCAGCCTTGGGTTTCTCCCGCCAGCAGCCGGTCTGCCTGAGATCCCTGGTGGGTGATTTCTTCATCGGGGACGAAGAGCAGTTTGATGGGATGCCGGTCATAACCGATCTTTTCCAGCACTTTGGCCAGATAGACCGCCATAACGATGCCTCCCTTCATGTCGCAGACCCCGGGGCCATAGGCCTTTCCTTCCTTGATGGTAAAGGGGTCTTCCGGGTAGCTGCCGTCGGGGAACACCGTATCCAAATGGCCGCTGAGGAGGATGGGCTGACCGGCCCGGCCCTTTCCGGACCAGGCCCGGATCAAGGGTACTGCCCCGGATTCCACCAATTCACTTTCCAATCCCAGCTGCTGGAGATAAACAGACACCTTTTCCATCAGGGTCTGCATCCGTTCTTTTTCCTTGCTGCCGGCCTGGAAGTTGATCAGATCCTTCCAAAAATCCAGCATCTCCTGCCGGAAACTTTCCACCGCTTCCCGGATTTTTTCGTTTTGCTGCTCCATGAATCTCTCCTTTGTCCAATACAGTAAAGTAACGCCGATAATTTATACATAGATAGTGTATATTGTTTTTAATTGTATCGAAAATCTTCGGTGTTGGCAATAGGAAAAAGGGACTGCTGCTCCTGCAACACCCCCTTTCTTACATAAAAAACAGCGCCAGCCCTGTGGTTATGATCCCGCACACACACAGGGAAATAGAACTCATGGCCCCTTGGATCTTGCCGATCTCCAAGGCTTTGCTGGTCCCTACCGCATGGCTGCAGGCTCCAATGGCCACTCCTTCTGCTACCGGATCCGTGATGTGGAACAGTTTGCTGAGGAACGGTGCCAGCACAGCCCCCTCGATGCCAGTGATCACCACCGCCCCAGCCGTAATGCCGGGAATCCCCCCGCCGTTTTCCGAAATCCCCAAGGCAATGGCCGTGGTAACGCTTTTGGGCAGCATGGAGGCAGAAAACACGGAATTGGTCTGGAACAGGTGGCACAGTGCCAGAGCCGCCGCGATACTCCCCAGGCTCCCTGCTGTACACCCCACCAGGACCGGCAGGAAGTTCTCCTGGAGCACTTTCCGCTGCTGGTAGATATTGAGGGCCAGTACTGCCGTAGCCGGACCCAGGAGCATGGTGATCATGGAGCCTCCCACATTGAAATGTTTCAGCGGGATACCAGTGACCGTCAGGATCACCACGATCATCAGAGAAGAAGTCAACACCGGATTGCACAGCAGCCAGCCTGTTTTTTTCTGGAGCTTCACCCCCAGCACCCAGCAGATAAAGATCAGGGTCAGGGCAAAGAAAGGGGTACGGGTAAAGGCTTCAGGCATGGGCGGCTCCTTTCTTCCGGCGGAGTTTCAAGCAAAGCTGGACACTCCAGCCGGCAATGAAATACACCAGCGGCGTGGTCACCAGGGTGATCACCAAAAAGGGAACCAGGTAATTCGTCAAGGTCTCTACATATTCCATGGTTCCCACCACCGCCGGTACAAAGAAGATCCCCATATTCCGGATGAAAAAACCTCCTGCATCCTTGATCTGTTCCGGCCGCAGGATTTTCCGGTACAGCAGCAGCGTCAGCACCAGCAGGCTGATCACACTGTAAGGCACCATAAAAGGCAGCAAAGATGCGATTCCGATGCCGATCAGACAGACACCGAAAATCAGCGCCAATTCCGTAACAATATTCATGACTCCCCCTAAAACAACTTGTCCGTAAAGACTTTTCACAAAATACAATAATATAAGTATATAGTATCCTGGCAGAGAAGAAAAGAGATAAACAGGTAAATCTGACATCTTCTGCTGAATTGACTGATATCTCATTGATGATTCTCTTGAATTTTTCGAACGCCAATCATTTAACAAGCCATCTGCGTTTTTATATTTTAGAACGCTATTGAAAAATAGTACTTGATTGTTCGGTAAAAAGGTTTATAATAGGACCATAAAATGATTTCCAAGGAGGAAATAGGCAATGAGTCAGCAAAAATTCGAACGTTTGGAAAGTGATTCCATCGGTAAGAAATACGTCCCCGGGGACGCCTATTATGGAGTGCAGTCTCTGCGTGCTCATGAAAATTTCCATATTACCGGGCAATCCACTCATCCGACCATGATCAGAAGCCTGGCTTACATCAAGAAAGCCTGTGCGATGGCCAATCGGCGGGCTGGCACATTGCAGCCTGCTGCAGCAGACGCCATCATGGCAGCCTGCGATCAGCTCCTGGAAGGGAAACACTTGGACCAGTTCATCCTGGACCCCATCCAAGGCGGAGCCGGTACCTCTCTCAACATGAATGCCAATGAAGTGATTGCTAACATCGCCATCGAGATTTTGGGAGGCAAAAAAGGCGATTATACCCTGATCCATCCCAATGATGATGTGAACCGGGGCCAATCCACCAACGATGTGATCCCTACCGCCGGAAAACTGACAGTACTTTTCCTGTTGGAAGATCTTTACAAAAGCTTGAAAGCCCTGAAAGAGGCTTTTGCCCGGAAAGGCGTAGAATTCGATTCCATCCTGAAAATGGGCCGGACCCAGCTCCAGGATGCAGTCCCCATCCGTTTGGGCCAGGAATTCAAAGCCTATGCCACGGCCATGGACCGGGGGCTCAGACGGATCCAGTCGGCAGCCAGAGAAATGACAGAAATCAATATGGGCGGTACAGCCATCGGCACCGGAGTCAATGCAGACCCCTCCTATTCCCACCATATTGCAGCAGATCTTTCTCAGCTGACCGGCTTTTCTTTTACCCAGGCAGCGGACCTGATCGACGCCACCCAGAACATCGACAGCTTCGCCTCGGTTTCCGGCAGCCTGAAAGACTGCGCCATCGCCCTTTCCAAGATTTCCAATGACCTGCGGCTCATGTCTTCCGGCCCTCGGACCGGGCTGGAAGAGATCACCCTCCCGGCCAAACAGAATGGCTCTTCCATCATGCCCGGCAAAGTCAACCCGGTGATCCCGGAAGTAGTCAGCCAGGTAGCATTCCGGATCGTCGGCAATGACACCTGTGTGGCCATGGCGGTAGAAGCCGGCCAGCTGGAACTGAACGCCTTTGAGCCGGTGATCTTCTATTCCCTGTTCCAGAGCATCGATATCCTCCGGGAAGCAGCGGATACCCTGCGGATCAACTGTGTGGAAGGCATCACTGCCAACAAAGAACACTGCCAGCATCTGCTGAAGATGAGTGCCGGGATCGTCACGGCCCTGAGCCCCTACATCGGATATGTGAAAGCGGCCAAGCTGGCCAAAGAATCCCTGGCCAAGAACATCCCGGTGGTGGAACTGGCCCGGCAGCAGCACTATCTCTCTGACAAGCAGCTGGAACAGGTCCTGGATCCCTACAAGATGACCACGCCGGTGGCGAGATAAGAAGGCTGCCGCTGGCAGCCGGGTCACGGGCCTAGAGTCACGGGCCTGGACGTTTAAGTCCTTTGTTCTTTTTCTATAGGACGGTAAGACAAAATCGGTTGGAATCCGCAAAATCGGATTTTGGGGTTATACCAATAAGCCCGCGACCCCAAAAAAGGGACTGTTGCCCAAGCAACAGTCCCTTTGATTTTCTGGTGCGATTGGCGCGAGTCGAACGCGCGACCCTCTGCTTAGGAGGCAGATGCTCTATCCAACTGAGCTACAACCGCATAACAAGATTATTATAACAACTGAAGGGAAAGGAAGCAAGATAGAGACTCTCTTTCCCCACAAGGAATCTGGACAACCCCGATTTTTTTCGCTTATAATAATCAATAACAGTTTTTCTGTCCCTGTACTCCAGGGACTTTTCTCTATATCCATCAAAAAGGAGGAAATTCCATGGCAGCTGTGAAAGCTGTGAAAGACGAACTGCTCCATTTGGGCCGTACCATCCTCCACGCCTATTTTGAAGAAACAAACCTAGGTCCTCTCCTGGCACATCTGGCTCCAGATGTGATTTGGCTGGGTGCCGACCAAGAAATGCGGGCAGAAGGCCGGACTACGGTGACAGCCATCTTTGAGAAAGGACAAGACCAGCTGATTACAGACCCCCTGACCCGGACGGACCTGGATCTGGTGGGGATTTTCGTCCAGAGCCTGTTGGAACAGCCTTCTCCCAGCCTGGAAAAGCATCTGGAACGAATCAACGGCCTACCGGATTATCCTTCCCTCCAAGGGATGCGCCAGTCCACCCGTCCCCAGGCTGCCGTCCCATCTCCCACTTCTTCCCAGATGTGCCGGTGCTACGACGCCATTGTCCAGATTGTGGCCCTGGAACATACGGGCCTTGGCGAAGAAGCGGCCGCCCTGCTCCGATCCACCCTAGCAGAAGCCCTGGAAGACAAACTGTACCTGCCCTTTGTGGAGCACCAGTCCCTGCTGGGTCCCATGCTGGTGAAAGCCGTCCAACAGCCGGAATTCGCCGATTTCCTGCAGGTGGTCCAGTCCTATTCCCTCACCCCTGCAAAAGGCCGTCCTTTGAAGGAAGAAGTCTTCAGCGCCCGGGAAAAACTGGTGATCCAACGGGTGAAAGAAGGCCGGACCAACAAGGAAATCGCCCAGGAGCTGAATGTGGCAGAAATCACCATAAAAAAACAGCTGAGCCTGCTCTATCACCGTTTCCAGGTGAAGAACAAGGACCCAGCTGCTCCATGCAGTAGAGAAAATGTGAAAAAAGGGGGCATACGCCCCCTTTTTTAAAACTTGTACGATACCCCCACATTCACTTCATGGGTCTTGGCATCGATGTCCCCTTTGAAATCTTTGTACTTGCTGTCATTGTAAGATACGTTGGCTTCCCAGTTGTCAGTGAAGGCGTAGCCCACCCCCAGTTCGTACTGGGTGATATTGTTGCCGGCGCCGA
>OGIT01000824.1_pt1 | contig 10381 bp, 10 predicted proteins | sample 1571881 | NCBI WGS metagenome assembly OGIT01 (sample SAMEA2582101, study PRJEB24529) | metagenome | biome: Human gut stool | place: China | collected 2011 | reverse complement strand
GAAACCCAGGGCCCTGATGGACAAACTGCCGGACAATCCGGGGAAGCGGCCGCTTAAGGTGATGGACCTGCCGGAAGGGGCGGATCTATCTGGAGAAGATATGCCGGAACCCAAAGCCTACATGAAGGAAAAGCAGCGGAACGGCGGGAAGCTGGAGGCGGAAGAAATCTATCGGGAAACCTGGCTGTGGCTCAAAGCCCGGCACTGCGAGAAACTGGTAAGCCCTCAGCTCATCAGCCAGTACGCCATGGCGGTGTCCCGGTGGATCCAGTGCGAACATGCCATTTCGGAATATGGCTTTCTGGCCAAGCACCCCACCACCAATGCGGCCATTGCTTCTCCATACGTGACCATGGGCCAGAACTACATGAAGCAGGTGAACCAGATCTGGTATCAGATCTACCAGGTGGTGAAGGAAAACTGCTCCGTGGAGTTTGCCGGCAACACGCCCCAGGATGACGTGATGGAGCGGCTGCTGCGGTCGCGGAAGGTATGACAGGGAGGAAAGTATGGAAAAAACGACCAAGGAGATGAAGCTCATTCCCATCGATGAGCTGATCCCCTATGTAAACAATGCCCGGACCCATTCCCCGGAACAGATCAACAAGCTCCGGGCCAGCCTGCGGGAATTCGGGTTCATAAATCCTGTCATCATCGACAGGGACAAAAACATCATTGCCGGCCACGGTCGGGTGATGGCAGCCAGGGAAGAAGGAATCAAAGAAGTCCCCTGCGTCCTGGTGGATTATCTCACTGAGGCCCAGAAGAAAGCCTACATCCTGGCCGATAACCGGATGGCCCTAGATGCGGGATGGGACGAAGAGATGCTACGGGTGGAAATCGAATCCCTCCAGGGAGTGGATTTCGATGTCAGTCTCACCGGCTTCGATGAAAATGAAATTGCTCACATCTTTGATGAAGAAACAGAAGCCAAAGAAGACGACTTCAACGTGGAAGAAGAACTTCAGAAGCCGGTATTCTCGAAAGCGGGAGACATTTGGCAGTTGGGAAAGCACCGGGTCCTGTGTGGAGATTCCACCAAGCCCGAGACCTACCAGAAATTACTGGGAGATACCAAACCGAACCTGGTCCTGACGGATCCCCCGTACCTAGTGAATCTTCGGAGCACCTCCGGGAAAATCAAAAACGATGACCTGAACGAACAGGAAGGATATGAATTCCTGAAGAAAGCCTTCTCCTGTTTTCATGATGTCATGGCTCCCGATGCCTCCATCTATGTTTTCTATGCCACCATGAAGGCTCGGGTCTTTTACGATGCCTTTGAAGATTCTGGATTTAAAGTGGGGGCAGGGCTGATTTGGAAGAAGCCCAAAGCCCCGTTCATGCGTACCGATTGGAAGTTCAATATGGAACCTATCATCTTCGGGTGGCGGAAAGACGGGAAACACAACTGGTATGGAGATCAGAAACAGAAAGCGGTATTCGAGTTTGATGGAATCAAGAATAGTAAAGAGGATGGCTTTGGCCACCCTTCCAGTAAACCCGTGCCTATGCTGGCCTATCTGATCAAGCTGAGCAGCCAGATCAATGGGGTGGTATTGGATGGGTTCCTAGGGTCTGCTTCTACGCTCATGGCTTGCGACCAGCTGGGTCGGATTTGCTACGGGGTGGAACTAGAGCCCAAGTTTGTAGATGTGGCTGTGAAAAGATACCTGACTTCCCACGAGAACGAGACGGTAACGGTCCTCCGGGACGGGAAACAATATACCTACCAGGAAGTGGCGGGAACAGAAAAATAAAAGCTCGAAAGGCTACATTTTGCTTGCTATTATTCGCCTTTAGAGTGATGAATAACAATACCAAAATACCTTAAGGAGGTACATATAATGAAGGCAGAATATAACAAACAAGGTGCAGCACGGAAGGAATTGGCGGATGCTATCAGCCAAATTACAGGAGAAAGTGCGAAATACCTGTTTCTTCCCACCAAGGCCTATCAAATCGGCAGCATTATGGTTGGGGAGACGGGTACGGTGGAATGTGAAGACGCAGCACTTTTCCAACAGGTTGTTCAGGACCTGGCAGCCAAAGGATTCCGCCCGGAAAACAGAGTCCCCATCCTGGAAGAAGGGGTGCAACCGGAAGAAACTCCTAAAACGGAGGGTGTCGATACCCTCACCATTTCCCTTCCAGATGATTTGATGGAAGAAGACTTTGCTAAGCTCCAGAACCTGGTGGCCTCCAAGGCCGGACTTTTCAAGAAGGCCTTGGGTACGGATGATCTGACCATCCAAAGGGAAGATGGCAAGATTTCCTTCCCCTGGTTCCATGAAGCTGACAGCACTAAGGCCCAGGCTTATTCCAAGTTGGTGGCAGCTCTTTGCCAAATGGCCAAGAAGTCCAAACGGATCACCGCCAATGAACATGAAGTCCCCAATGAGAAATACGCCTTCCGGTGTTTTCTCCTGCGGCTGGGCTTTATAGGAGCGAAGTACAAAGACTGCCGGAAGATCCTGCTGGAAAAACTCAGCGGTTCCGCGGCCTATCGGGATGGAGGGAAAAAAGATGCGGTTTCCCAATAAAGAAATGCTGGAATTTCTACGAAGAGAATATCCTTCCGGGACTAGGGTTATCCTTGTGCGGATGGATGATTCCCAAGCTCCGCCTTTGGGGACAAAAGGGACGGTAACCGGGGTGGATGATATGGGGTCCCTCCTGGTGGATTGGGACAACGGATCCCACCTCAATGTGATCCACGGGGTGGATGAAGTGCAAAAACTGAATAAAGACACGAAATAATTAATAATTATTCTCGAAATCCCTTGCTATTATGTGCGTTTAGAGTGATTAATACACATGCCAAAGAACACACAAACCTAGCGAAAGGATGACGAGAATTATGAAAACACTGCACTTCGGGATTGAAATGGAAATGACGGGGATTACGAGAGCACAAGCCGCCAATCTTATGGGCGCCTTTTTCGGGATGGGACGAGGTACCCATAAAGGCGGTGCCTACGACACCTACACTGCCAGCGATGCCAAGGGTAGAACCTGGAAAGCCATGAGCGATTCCAGCATTTGGGCGCAGAGAAAGGTGGACGGCCAGATCGAAGGAGCCACCAATGAGTATCGCACAGAAGTGGTTAGCCCCATCCTTTCCTACGATGACATCCCGAAGCTGCAGGAACTGGTACGGACTCTGAGAAAAGCAGGAGCCCTGGTAAATAGCTCCTGCGGGATCCACATCCATGTGGGAGCCGAGCAGTTCACTCCGAAAACCCTGCGGAACCTGGTGAATCTGATGGCCAGTAAGGAAGACATGATTTACCATGCTCTCCAGATCGATCCGATCCGGGAAGGCAGATATTGCCAGAAGACAGATGGTACTTTTCTTGCCAAACTGAACAAAAAGCAGCCTCAGACTATGGCAGAATTTGCCGATATCTGGTACATCCAGGCTCCCTTCGGACGGAATGAACATTACAATTGCAGCCGGTACCACGGACTTAATCTCCACGCCACTTTCACCAAAGGGACAGTAGAGTTCCGGCTTTTCAACGGTACCCTCCACGCTGGGGAAATCAAGGCATACATCCAATTTTGCCTAGCGTTAGCCCATCAGGCCCTGACCCAAAAGAAAGCCTCGGCCAAAAAGACGGAGACGGACAACGAAAAATATGCCTTCCGGTGCTGGATGCTCCGGCTTGGACTCATTGGAGACGAATTCAAGACCTGCCGGCTGCACCTGCTGAAACATCTTACTGGAAACGCTGCCTGGAAAAACGCCGCTTGAAGAAGGTAGCTATAGGTAGGGAACGGGGCCCCGAAGGCCCTGTTTCTCTCTCTTGTATACTTGCATAAATACACAGATTTTGCTTGCTATTATGTGCCTTTAGAGTGATTAATAGACATGCCAAAGGGGACAGCCCCTAAAAGGAAAAAGCACATGAAAGCGAGGAAATCATGATGAGAACAATCATTACTCTGGACTCCAAGAAAATCAGTAAGAAAGCAGCCTGTGAAATGTACGGCGAGGCCGATGTGAACAAAATGATCCGGGAGGCCAAGGAAGCCTTTTTGGAAGACCCGAATGAAGAAAACACCTGGTGGATGGGAAACGGAATGCTGACCGTCGAGTTCCGGTAAAACAGGGGAAGAACAGGGGCCAATCAAAGGCCCCTATTCCAGAAAAATGCATAAATACACAGAATTTGCTTGCTTTTATCTGCCTTTAGAGTGATATATGTACATGCCAAAAGGCAAAGCACACAACCATAAGGAGGAAAACAAAATGACAAAGATGGACATGATCGAAAGATTCTACGGGCGCAGCGAGGAACTGGAAAAGAAGTTCGATGCAGCAGAAAAGGCCGGGGATGCCCAGACCATGCAGGCCTGCCGGGATGCCTACCAAGAACTGGTGAAGGAAGTCCAGGCAGAAGGGGAAGACTTCGGGAACATGATGCGGCTTTACAGCGACATGAAAAAGCACGGCAACAGCCTCCTGGACCTTTCCGGAGCCTATCGGGAACCGAAAAAGATCCTTCAGGTGTTCCGGGAATTCGGGGTGAAAGAATTCACCTTTTCCTCCACCTGGTCCAGCGCCATCCAGGTTGCCTGGGAATTCACCCAGCTGGGCTGCGGCCTGAAAGGGATGACCGAAATCTACGGATCCGGCCAGAAATTCATGAGCAACGAATACGAAAGAATTCCCGCCTTCCTCTTCAGCCTTTGAAGAGCAGGGAAAATCAAGAGAAGGAGCCCCGTGGGCTCCTTCTCTTCTGCCTAATTTATGAAAAAGATGGGGAACGCCAATGAGGAATTTCAAAAAAATACAAGTTTAAAAGATTTAAGAACCAAAAGTAGAAATTCTCAAAAAGACGGAACCCGGCTAACCATCATTACGATGGAACACCGCGAAAGCAATGGGCCGATATGCGTCTATGATGAACGAGGCGTTATTTTGTCTTGAAAAAATTGGTTACCAGACCATTTTGCAGATATTCATTCTGAATAACCAGTCGAAAAGGTAGGCCATACCTCTTAAATGTGGCGGAACGCCCTCTTGCTTCAGATCAACATAGCCTGTCAGATATTTTCGGACGGATACATTGCTATCCTTATCCCATGTTAAATCCTTGAGTGGGTTGTTGCAGTAGAACATACCATTTATTCCGTATATTCCCATTTGTTTAAGTGTCTTCTTCATCAATATTTTTATGGCAAGTTTGCCAACGGTGTCAAAAACCAAGCAACCATGAGGAAAGGCATCCTTTACTTTTAAGATAATGCGACGAACATCTTCTTCTTTGAAGTACATAAACACTCCGATAGCAAATAGAAAAATTCCACGGGATGCATCAAGACGTTCAATCCAATTATCACTGTTTAAATCGGCGGCAATATTGACTTCTCTATCATTACGCGGAAGGATGCCGTTTCGTATGGCAATAACATCATCTCTATCAATATTGTACAACTTCATCTTCCCATTATCTTTAAGGAGTGGTGTTTGATCAAGCCCGCATCCCATATTTACGATAGACGCATCTGGATGGCAAGATAAATATTCCTGCATTTCGCAAAGAATATCTTTGCTACGGAGAATACCTTCCAAGGAGCCAAACTTCCAAGCAAAAGAATATTTCTTTTTATCAAGTATGGAAAAATCATAATCCAGTTGAGAGGTTATTTTATCGACATAAGGGTCTTGGAGGATGTGAGGAAAGAACTCATTGCCTAATTTTCTGGCATAGAGGGGGATAATTAATGTTTCTTGCACCGTATTTTTATTAATATGTATTTTTCCCATACACACTCACATCCTTTTTTTGAGATTAGCTAGTATACCTATATTTTACCGAGGAAAAAGAGCGTTTGTAAATCAGTAATTTATGCAGCTATGCGGACCACAAGTCGTGTATGACTGAATCTAATTGTAAAGGAAGTGGGAAATCAGACATATGCGAAAACTCAAAAAGTACAAGCCCACCAAGTTCAAAGCTAAAACGTCCACCTACAATAAGGATCTGGCAGATTATGCAGTGGCCTTTATCGAGAGCCTGTGTCACACCAAGGGAACTTGGGCGGGCCATCCCTTTGAACTGATCGACTGGCAAGAACAGATCATTCGGGACCTGTTCGGGACGGTAAAACCCAACGGGTACCGACAGTTCAATACGGCCTACATCGAGATCCCTAAGAAGCAAGGAAAAAGTGAGCTGGCGGCTGCGGTGGCGCTCCTGCTTTGCTGCGGGGACGGGGAAGAAGGGGCGGAAGTCTATGGCTGTGCGGCAGACCGGCAGCAGGCTTCCATCGTCTTTGAAGTGGCGGCGGATATGGTCCGGATGTGTCCGGCCCTCAACAAGCGGGTCAAGATCCTGGCCTCCCAGAAACGGATGGTATTCCGGCCCACCAACAGTTTCTATCAGGTCCTTTCGGCAGAAGCCTACTCCAAGCATGGCTTCAATATCCACGGAGTGGTCTTTGATGAGCTCCACACCCAGCCCAACCGGGAACTGTTCGATGTGATGACCAAAGGCTCCGGGGATGCCCGGATGCAGCCTCTGTACTTTCTTATTACCACAGCCGGGACGGATACCCACAGCATCTGCTACGAAGTCCACCAGAAGGCCATGGACATCCTGGAAGGGCGGAAACATGACCCCACATTTTACCCTGTCATCTATGGGGCGGCGGAACAGGATGACTGGACCGACCCGAAAGTGTGGAAGAAGGCCAATCCTTCTCTTGGGATTACCGTGGGAATCGACAAAGTGAAAGCAGCCTGTGAATCGGCCAAAGAGACACCCAGCGAAGAGAATGTGTTCCGTCAGCTTCGGCTAAACCAATGGGTGAAGCAGTCTGTTCGGTGGATGCCTATGGACAAATGGGATGCCTGTGCTTTCCCGGTACGGGAGGAGGATCTGGAAGGGCGGATCTGCTACGGCGGCCTGGACCTTTCCAGCACCACAGACATTACCGCCTTCGTGCTGGTGTTCCCTCCTTTGGACGACCAGGACAAGTACTGCATCCTGCCCTACTTCTGGCTGCCGGAAGAGACCCTGCCCCTGCGGGTAAAGCAGGACCATGTGATGTATGACATCTGGGCCCAACAGGGATTCATCCAAACCACTGAAGGAAATGTCATCCACTACGGGTATATTGAAAAGTTCATCGAGAAACTGGGGGAACGGTTCAATATCCAGGAAATCGCCTTTGACCGATGGGGTGCCGTACAGATGGTCCAGAACCTGGAAGGGATGGGCTTTACGGTGGTTCCCTTCGGACAGGGATTCAAGGACATGAGCCCTCCTACCAAGGAGCTTATGAAGCTCACGCTGGAGCAGCGAATTGCTCATGGAGGGCATCCAGTCCTTCGATGGATGATGGATAACATCTACATCCGGAGAGATCCTGCCGGAAACATCAAGGCGGACAAGGAAAAGTCCACGGAGAAAATCGACGGGGCCATTGCCACCATCATGGGCCTGGACCGGGCCATCCGGTGTGGGAACAACGCCCACGAAAGTGTCTACGATTCCCGAGGACTGCTTTTTGTATAGAAAGGAATTCCTATGAATCTATTTTCCAAACTCTTCAAATCCAGGGACAAACCCAGGAACAGTCTGCTGGGCGGCGGGCACTGGTTTTTCTTTGGAGGCTCTTCTTCCGGGAAGGCCGTCAATGAGCGGTCCGCCATGCAGATGACGGCGGTCTATGCCTGCGTCCGGGTCCTTTCGGAATCCATTGCCGGCTTGCCTCTTCATCTTTTCCGGTACAATCGGGAGGGAAATGGGAAAACCCGGGACTTCGAACATCCCCTTGCTGGACTTCTTCATGATGCTCCTAATCCGGAAATGACCAGTTTTGTGTTCCGGGAAACCCTTATGACCCACCTTCTCCTATGGGGCAATGCCTTCGCCCAGATCATCCGGAATGGCCGGGGGCAGGTGGTAGCCCTGTATCCCCTGATGCCGGACCGAATGGAAGTGTGCCGGGACGGGGATGGGGAGATTTACTATCTATACTCCAAAGCCACCGACGAAAATCCCAAAATTAAAGAATATGGTACGGTCCGGCTCCGGAAGGAGAATGTGATGCACATTCCCGGTCTGGGGTTTGACGGTCTGGTGGGTTATTCTCCCATCGCCATGGCCAAGAACGCCATCGGCATGGCCATCGCCTGCGAGGAGTTCGGGGCGAAGTTTTTCGCCAACGGGGCTTCTCCCAGCGGCGTCCTGGAGCATCCGGGGACCATCAAGGACCCCCAGAGAGTCCGGGAAGCCTGGCAGTCCCAGTTCGGGGGAAGCAGTAACGCTGGTAAGGTGGCCGTCTTGGAAGAAGGCATGAAGTATTCTCCCATCGGAATCTCTCCGGACCAGGCACAGTTCCTGGAGACGAGGAAATTCCAGATTGATGAGATCGCCCGGATCTTCCGGGTGCCGCCTCATATGATCGGGGACCTGGAAAAATCCACCTTCTCCAATATCGAACAGCAGTCCCTGGAATTTGTGAAATACACCCTGGGGCCCTGGGTGGCCCGGTGGGAGCAGGCCATGAGCCAAGCGCTCCTGACACCGGAAGAGAGAACCCGGTATGAAATCCACTTCAATGTGGACGGGCTCCTCCGGGGGGACTACGAAAGCCGGATGAACGGCTATGCCGTAGGCCGCCAGAATGGCTGGCTATCCGCCAACGATATCCGGGAACTGGAGAATATGAACCGGATTCCGGAAGAAGAAGGCGGGGACCTGTACCTGATCAACGGAAATATGACGAAATTAAAGGATGCCGGCCTGTTTGCAGGCTCTGGCAATAAGGAGGAATCCCATGAAACGTAAATTTTGGAATTGGGTGAAAAACGAAGGAGAAGCAACCCGTACTCTGTACCTTACCGGGGAAATCTCCGATGAAACCTGGTTTGGAGACGAAGTGACGCCCAGAATGTTCAAAGACGAACTGATGGCCGGCAGCGGGGACATTACCCTGTGGATCAATTCTCCTGGAGGCGATGTGTTTGCGGCGGCCCAGATCTACAACATGCTGATGGACTATCCAGGACGGGTTACTGTAAAGATTGACGGGCTGGCAGCCTCTGCAGCCAGTGTCATTGCCATGGCCGGGAGCCAGGTAGAAATGTCTCCCGTGGCCATGATGATGATCCACAATCCAATTACGGTGGCCATCGGAGACAGTAAGGAAATGCAGAAAGCCATCGATATGCTGGCGGAAGTGAAAGAAAGCATCGTGAACGCCTATGAAATCAAGACCAGCCTTTCCCGGAACAAGATTTCCAAGCTGATGGATGCGGAAACCTGGTTCAACGCTAAGAAAGCGGTAGAACTGGGATTTGCAGATTCCATTCTCTATACCCAGGAGGATGTGGAGAAAAATCCGGATGTAGGTGCCATGCTGTTCAGTCGGGCAGCAGTGACCAATTCCCTGCTGACTAAGCTGTCTATAAAGAAAACAAAAGAACCTGTAACCAACAAGGTCCCCGCGGACAAACTCATGAAGCGGCTGGGCCTTCTTGTGCATTAAGGAGGAATATCCATGAATCAGATCCTGAAACTGAGAGAAGAACGAGCCAACACCTGGGAAATGGCCAAGGCTTTCCTGGAATCCCACCGGGACAAGGACGGCATGGTCTCTGCGGAAGACAGTGCCGTCTATGACCGGATGGAAGAAAAAGTGGTGGCCCTGGGGAAAGAAATCGAACGGCTGGAGCGCCAGAGGAATATCGATGATGAATTGAACAAGACCATTGATACGGCTCTGAAAGGTAACACCGGTGCCGGCAACCGGAAAATGGACCCCAAAACCGGCCGGGCTAGTGATGCCTATACCAAAGCCTTCTGGCAAGCCTTCCGGGGTAAAGGCAACATTCAGGAAATCAAAGATACCCTGACCATCGGCTCCGATCCCGAAGGCGGGTACCTGGTCCCGGATGAATACGAACGCACCCTGGTGGCGGCCCTCCAGGAAGAAAACTTCTTCCGCAGCCTGGCCCACACCATCCGCACTTCTTCCGGGGACCATACCATTCCGGTTGTGGCAAGTCACGGGGAAGCGGCCTGGATGGAAGAAGGCAGCGCCTATCCGGAAAGCGATGACACCTTCAGCCAGGTGAACCTGGGAGCCCATAAGCTGGGAACCGCCATCCGGGTGTCCGAAGAACTGATGAACGACAGCGTTTTCGACCTGGAAAGCTACATTACCCAGGAATTTGCTAGACGCATCGGGACCAAGGAAGAAGAAGCCTTCCTGGTGGGCGATGGGAAGCATAAGCCCCTGGGTGTATTCCAGGGAGCAGAGGTAGGGGTGACCGCCGGAAAGACCGCCATCACCTTCGATGACATGATGGACCTGTACCACAGCCCCCGGACTCCCTTCCGGAGAAATGCCTCCGGCATCC
>OGIT01000823.1_pt1 | contig 10387 bp, 8 predicted proteins | sample 1571881 | NCBI WGS metagenome assembly OGIT01 (sample SAMEA2582101, study PRJEB24529) | metagenome | biome: Human gut stool | place: China | collected 2011 | reverse complement strand
TGAAAATCTTAATTGATGCAGGTGTAGTTAACTCTCAACGTAATGGTTTATGGACTCGTTACTCCATTAATGAAGCTACATTTGGTGATATTTTAGAAATCATCCCTCAATTATATAAATCTAAGGATGAGTGCATTTGTGCACAAATTAAATACTGCCGTATTTCTGAGCACGAAAAAGAAGCGTAACAATGAGACGATGGATTATGCATGTTGATATGGATGCATTCTTCGCGTCCATTGAACAACTGGATCATCCAGAATATAAAGGCCACCCCGTTATTGTGGGTGGTCTTTCTTCACGTGGCGTCGTTGCTACCTGCTCCTATGAGGCTCGTAAATTTGGCGTTCACTCTGCCATGCCCATATCTCGGGCTAAGAAACTCTGTCCTGATGGCATCTATGTATATCCGCGCATGGATCGTTACAAAGAGGTATCCCATCAGATTTTTTCTATTATGAAAGAATTTACTCCTCACATTGAGCCACTATCTATCGACGAAGCCTTTCTCGAGGTAAGTGGCATGTCCACCATGTACAGTGGACCCAAGGCACTGGGCAGAGCCATTAAAGATCGAGTGTTTGAGGAAACCGGTCTGATTATCTCTGCAGGGCTAGCACCGAATAAATTCCTTGCCAAACTGGCTTCTGATTTAGATAAGCCCGATGGTCTTGTGGTCATTCCTTATGGTCGTGAAAAAGAGATTTTGGCGCCACTACCTATTAAACGTATTTGGGGTGTTGGTCCTCATACGGAAAAACGATTGAAAGCTGGTGGCTTTCACTTGATGCGTCATATTCAAGCATTATCTGATGAAAGCAGTTTAATTCCTCTTGTGGGCAATCAGGCACGCCGCATATGGGAACTGGCGAACGGGGTTGACGATAGACCGGTGGAAACCGATCGTAAAATACAGTCTATCGGAGCTGAGGAAACCTACGAAGAAGATTTAACGGATGGCAGTACTATTGAACTAGAGTTTAGATACTTTGCCAATCGCTTATCAAAACGCTTACGGAAACGTAATCTTTTGGGACACACTGTATCGATTAAGGTGCGCTATGATGACTTTACCACCGTATCCCGCCAAAAGCGGTTAGATACGCCATCAGACCATGAACATGTGTTCTTTGAAATAGCTTTGCTCTTGTGGAACAGACTCATGCAAGATAAAACCAGTACAAAACCGAAAGGCACAAAGAAAGACGTTGAAGTATTAGGAGCCACTACGAAGGTTAAATCTACAAATTTAAAATCTACTAATGTAAAACCTACTAATTCAAAATATAGTAGTCCTAACTATAGTGGGGCTAGTGAAGCTTGCTTTATGGATCCTCCAGGTCCTATACGATTATTAGGCCTTACCATTAGCGGTCTCGATGAAGAGGTACCTATGCAAGATAGTCTTTTTGAATCACCTAAAAATGAGACTGAAAATAAACTGGCTGGCGTATTAGATTCATTAGAGTCTAAATTTGGTGAAACGGCCGTTATGAGTGGGGCTCTATGGCAGCGCTTTCACGGAGACAATGGAACGCGTAGAAAACGATCGGAACTAAAGTCCGCAGTAGATGCACAGTCTACTAATGAGGATGTGGAATTTACTAAAATGGATAAGGGCTTTGGCCTAGATAAAAATGGTGATGTAGGCGACATTAACGAGGATATATAACTCGATTCAATAGACTTATAAAGTTTATATTGAATACTTTCGCTAATATATTTATTCATGTTACAATATGGATATAGTGTTTAAAAATTACCGCAAGAGAGGTATAGATATGAGTTTATTTCGTGTAGCCATTCATTATGGCATCAACAGCAATGGTTTCTTGTCTTATGATACAGAAGCAAAAACAGTGTCCGTAGATTTACCTGAGCAAGAGTGGATTGATAAAGTACTTGCTTACTTAAACGATGAACACGCTATTGAGCATGCTACAGGTCTTGATACGTATGAACGGTTGAACGTAAAACCATTAGAATCTTTGGATAATTTTAAATTAGCTTTGACACGCATGTGGGAAGCTATCGACGTACAAGTCGACTGGAGCCGCCCAGCGTAAATAAAATGATACCCCTTTATAGGCCTATTGGCACTATGAAGGGGTTCTCTTATTGTTGCTATGAGGAGAATGAGGACATAGCATACTATGGTGTAGTAGAAATTAAGGAACTAGATGTATGAAAAAGATAATGATATCCCTTGGATTATTCATTACATTAATTGCTGTTGTAATGATGACCTCTTTTCGTGGTTCAGCTGAAAGCCCTAACTTTATGCGTGAAGCATTACCGAAGCAAGATGGATTTGCTTCCGTAGGCAATGGAACTACTGGTGGTGCTAATGCTACAGAGCAGAATGTGTTTAAAGTAACAAATAAAAAAGAATTTGTATCAGCACTTAAGGATAGAAAAAACACTACACCTAAAATTGTATTAGTCTATGGAACTATAGATTTTGATACCGATGATACTGGAAAACCATTGTCTATGAAGGATTACATGGTCGATGGCTATGACTTTCAACAATATTTAGAAACTCATAAGCCGCAAAGCACAGCTCCGAAGAGTTTAAAAGATGAGCAAGAAGCAAAGCGTAAGGCGTCACAAAAGAATCAAAGTCAGTCTATTACTATTCATGTGCCGGCCAATACAAGCATCATTGGCATGGACAATGCGAAATTAAAGGGTGTAAATTTGGTTCTTGATTCAGATAATGTAATTATACGAAATATACGCTTTGAATCTCCTTATGATTATTTTCCCGCTTGGGATCCTAAGGATGGACCAGAGGGCAATTGGAATTCTCAGTATGACAGTCTTTCCATAAAAGGTGGTACGCATATTTGGATTGATCATTGCTCGTTCCAAGATGGCCCTGAGACGGTAGAAAAATACTTTGGTCGTAAATACGAACATAGGGATGGATTACTTGATATTACCAATGAAGCGGACTATATAACCATTTCCTATTCAACATTTGAAAACCATAATAAGACTATGTTGATAGGCAACAGTGATTCAAATGTAGCAGATGAAGGAAAATTACATGTAACTTTACATCATAATTATTTCCATGATGTAGTACAACGCTTACCAAGAGTACGATTTGGTCAGGTTCATGTGTATAATAATTACTTTGCGTCAGATACTACAAATGGTGAATATGCTTATGCTTACGCACTAGGTGTTGGGAAAAACTCCCAAATCTATGCTGAAAACAATGTGGCGGATATAGCAGGTAAAGACTATACATCATTTGTGAAAGTCTTTGGAGGAAAACAACTTACTACAGTTAATAATATGTTTAACGGACAAATCATTGATACATTCAATGATACGTTAACACTTGTAGATTGGAAACCTGAACTGTTTACTAAAATAGATCCTGTAAATGAAGTAAAAGAAAATGTTTTGCATAATGCGGGACCAAATAAAATTCATAGATGATATATTCTAGTTATATGTATAGATAGCGTATGTTAGTGTTACGCTTAATAACGATGAAGAAAGCCTATAGGATTGATTTCCTATAGGCTTTTCTCATGTACTGTTTCTATATGAGAGCATGTATACAAGATTTTGTATTGTATAATCGCCATTTATATGTTACGATTTAATCGTAACCATAAATAATGATTATTGATTGTAAATATTTATTGTTTTTATGTAATACTATGCTTCATACAATTTTTAAGATCGCATATTATTACCTATTTTTTATTCTAAGTAGGAGTTTGTAACATGAGTGATGAAAAGAAATTAACGACAGCCTTTGGCGCTCCTGTACCGGATAATCGCAACTCTTCCACAGCAGGCAAACGTGGTCCTGTATTGATGCAAGATGTTTGGTTGATGGAGAAACTAGGCCATTTTGCGCGTGAAGTAATTCCAGAACGCCGCATGCATGCTAAAGGTTCTGGCGCATTTGGTACTTTCACAGTAACCAATGACATTACAAAATATACAAAAGCAAAAATTTTCTCTGAAGTAGGTAAACAAACACCATTATTCGTACGTTTCTCCACAGTGGCAGGCGAACGTGGTGCGGCTGATGCGGAACGCGATATTCGTGGTTTTGCTGTAAAATTCTATACGGAAGAAGGTAACTGGGACCTCGTAGGTAACAACACACCTGTATTCTTCATCCGCGATCCATTGCAATTCCCTGATTTAAACCGCGCTGTAAAACGTAATCCTAAGACAAATCTTCGCGATGCGACAGCAAACTGGGATTTCTGGACTAGCTTGCCAGAAGCTATTCACCAAGTGACAATTGTAATGAGTGACCGTGGTATTCCTAAATCTTACCGCACAATGCATGGTTTCGGTAGCCATACATACAGTCTTATCAATGAAAACGATGAACGCGTATGGGTTAAATTCCACTGGGTTTGCCAACAACCGATTGAAAATCTCTCCAATGCTGAGGCGGCTGAGATTGTGGCTAATGACCGTGAAAGCCATCAACGTGATCTCTTCGATGCTATTGAACGCGGTGATTTCCCTAAATGGAAATTATGCATCCAAGTGATGACAGAAGAACAAGCTAATAACATGCCATACAACCCATTCGACTTAACAAAAGTATGGTACCATGATGAATTCCCATTGATCGAAGTAGGCGTAATGGAGCTTAACCGCAACCCTGAAAACTACTTCCAAGATGTAGAACAAGCTGCATTTGCACCATCTACTATCATTCCTGGTGTATCCTTCTCCCCTGACAGAATGCTTCAAGGTCGTTTGTTCTCCTATGCCGATGCACAACGCTATCGTTTAGGTGCAAACTACCATCAAATCCCTGTTAATGCGCCTAAATGCCCTGTAAACAGCTACCATCGTGATGGTCAAGGCCGTGTAGATGGTAACCATGGTTCCACAATTGGCTATGCACCAAATAGCTTTGGCGAATGGGCTGAACAACCACAATTCAAAAACCCTGGTCTAGACGTATCTGGTGCAGCATACCAATACGACTTCTACGAAGATGACTCTGACTTCTACACACAACCAGGTAAATTGTTCCGTCTCATGAGCCCTGAAAAACAGCAAATCTTGTTTGAAAACACAGCAGCAGCTATGGATGGTGTACCTGATTTCATTAAAGAACGCCATGCAAAACATTGCTACCAATGTGATCCAGCTTATGGTGAAGGCGTAGCTAAAGCCTTGGGCATGAACATCGATTTCAGCGATGTAAAATAAATTAATAGATCTCTCTAACTAATAAATCCCTTACAAAACTCTCTTAAACTAAGACGAAGCCCCTCCTTGCTATGTAGTTCATAGTAAGGTGGGGCTTTTGTCGTGGTGAGTGTATTTAAATATTGTTAATCAAATTTTTTATTAGTTAGGTCCTGATACATAAGCTTAGCGATTTCATACTGTGGATCGCCGGCTTGTAGTTGGTGTGATGGTAGTTTAAATACAGCTTCAGCTCTTTCCTCTTTCTTGATATCGATACCCTTTGCATCTTCAGAACGACTTATGGAAATGGTATGTGTTGTTGGATTTATGAAGTACGCATTTACATCGATGCTGAAAGCTTTGTTTTCGTCTTTTCTCATGAGTACACGTAGAATCATAGCTGAAATAGCAGTGGTGCCATCTTTTTCATCTAATAGCTGTTTAGATGTGTAGTCCACATAATCTGCATAGACATAAATATCGCCAGGTTTTGCCTTGTCATAATCTTGTGTATAGGCCTCTACTAAACGCAAATCGAGTTGTCTACCAAATGGTCTAGAGAACATTTCACTTTGTAATACGCGTGTTTCACTAACAGGTGGATAGGACGGTATTGGTGTTAAACCTTTTAGCATATCTGTGCGTGTTTCGTCTTTTCTTTTAGCCTGACGTTCTGCAGTGACCTTGTCTAAGCGTTTACGCTCTTTTAACATGGCCTTTTCTTGTTCTTCTTTAGTTTTGTAAGTTTTTACGGATACAACACGGTTACCAGACATAGTCACTGTTGAATAGATGGGCTTATCTTTAGTAGGTTTTCCCTTAGAAGCATCAAGCGTAGATTGTATCATAGCAGGTGTTGCGCTCTCGATAGATTTTTTTAACTCTGGAATATTAGAATAATCCATATCAACCACTGCAGTATCTGTGCTTTCACTTGGCTGTACTGGTGTAGCCCCGTACGCAGATGATATAGCCAATATAGCTAATAGTGAACTGGTAATAATTGAACGTTTACATACTTTCATTACATATACCTCTTTTTTATAAGAACTCTCTAATACTATCAACAGCTGTATTATAGCATATTCTTTGTGTAGACAGATTTAGAGATGTATTTACGTATCTCTAAAAGAGTTTATACAGCTACCTAAACTGAATTGACTGGAGATATTATGTATAGACTCTTTATTATTTTGGGAATACATACAAATCCATAGAGGGATTTTGCATAACTATGTAGAATTACACTATGTATTGTATGTATACAGAGAGCCAATGTGGATAGGAGGCAATTATGAAACGTAGTAGTTTAGCATGGTATGTAGCGGTGGCTTGCTTTGGCGGCAGTCTTTGCGTAGGTTCTGTAGTGCAGGCGGATTCTCCGACGACGGTGAAAGCAAATCCTGTAGTTCCTACAGTGATGGTAACGCAGGTTCAATCAACTCAACCGACTAATAGTATAGTGGCTACGAATACGGTAGCTGCTAATAGTGAGGCCACAAAAGCTGCAGTACCGCTAGATGAGCAGGCAGCATTGAAGCAAAAACAGCAGTACCAAGCCGAAACAGAAACAATGGGTCTCTTATGGATGCGCACCTCTGCAGAGTACAGAGCACTAGCGTATCAAGGGTACAATGTGGCGCTAAATCTTGTTAAGATGGCCGTTACTGATCCATCTCATCAAAGAAAACCTCTTGCTATCGTTCTTGATGCTGATGAAACAGTAGTGGATAATACTAAACTGATGGGTGAAAGCGTTGCTAATGGCAATGGTCGCTTCGATGCTCCTTGGTGGCGTCAAGCTGTGCATCAAGGTAAATCGCAAGCCATGCCTGGTGCTGTTGAGTTCCTAAATGAAGTACATAAACAAGGTGTTGAAATATTCTACGTTTCAAACCGCTATGCACCTGTTAACTATGATGCAACAGTACAAAACTTTAAGGAACTAGGATTCCCATCCGTCGATAAAGAACATGTACTACTATTCGAAAAAGACTCTGATAAACAACCTCGTTTTGATGCCATTACTAAGAAGTACGCCGTAATTTTGTATATGGGTGATAATGCCGGTGACTTCCCAATTGGTACAAAAGGTAAGACCTTAGTTGAAAGAAACGCTATCATCGATGAACATAAAGAAGACTTTGGTACTACATTTGTGGTATTCCCAAATCCTGCCTATGGATCCTGGGTCAGTGCTTTAGCAAAAGGCTACCAAAACCTAAGCCCAGAAGAACAAAAACAAGTGAATAACCAATACCTACAACAATAAGGACGCCTTGCGTATACTTTATTAAAAACGATATAATAAAGTATACATGCGTCTATAGCTCAGTAGGATAGAGCAGCAGTTTCCTAAACTGCGTGTCACTGGTTCGATTCCGGTTAGGCGCACCATTTTATTATATGGGGAGGATTGTGTATTATGAAATTAGGGAAAGTTATTCTATTGGGGAGTGTATTAAGTTTAAGTTTATTGGCGAATGCTGTTGAAAATGTATCAGCCGAAGATGTATGGGTATTTAGTACTGATAATGGTCGGCATATTGATTACTATGTAGACAGAGATTCTATTAGTGGGTTTAAAACTGCAGATATCCGTGCTGATGTCAAAATAGTTGCAAATGGAAAACTTATTAATACTGATACATATCATTTTTTCCATGATCAATACATTTGGTTTTATACGTTAAATGAAGATACTGCTAAAGGCCATGCTAATAAGGCTAGTAGTTCTCCAATAGCTGAAAGCGTTCTTAATGTAGTAAGAGAAAAAGGCCATTATAAATTTTAAAAGAAAAGACTTCAGATAAATTGTTTATCTGAAGTCTTTTTCTATATAATTGAGTTTTAGTGAGCCGTGATACCTCTAATATAAAAGTCATCGTCATATAAACTATAAAACTTCATATGATATGCCATTGCAAATGCCATTTCTGCAGCTGGACGAATACTACCATAATTTGCCCACGGAGAATTTGGCTTAATATATACCCAACTATCATTTCCTGTTGAATCATAATACATTTTTCCTAAATCAGAGTTATAGAAAAATCTTAGGTTTTTAATATCTGAGATTGTTATATTGCCTTTGTCTGCATTTTCTACTACTGCTGTATTCACAGAAATTATATATTGAGGAGGAGCATATTTTTGAACATTTAATGAGCTTCTATCAATATACCATGCTCGGCCCATGTGTCCATCTACCAGTACAAAATTTGTATCTCCCCCTAGATACTCAGGGTATAGACTGGCATGACTTACAGTAAACATACTGGTTATAAGTGTTAAGGTTAAAAATAATACTTTTAATAGAGAACGCATGAAATAACCTCCTTTTTGAGATGAAGAAAAGATGAAGTATATGTTTATATTAATATATTTATTATATTTTCTCAATCATTTTTAGTAGATAGATTTTAAGCAGTGATAATAATATTGTTGTAAAGATTATTAGTGACCATTTTAATATTATATGATTGTTACCCATGGAAGGCTCATAGCTTATCGCTATGAGCCTTCTTTTTTGTATTATCTTGCAATTCTTATGAGCTAGAATTATAATATTAGAGTAATATTCATATTTTATTCATATTTTGACAATGAATAGTGTATAGAGGGATACAATAAGATTCAGGTTTCATTAGATAGCTTTGAATCTTTTTTTAGATTTATTGTTTGTGTTGTCTTAAAAGGGGAAACCAAATGAAAAAAGAATTATTGTTAACGGCTATGATTACCGCAAGTATTACTACAACAGCACTTGCAGCATCCAACTTAGATATTAGTGCTACAACTGCTGCTCCATTAAGCATGAAGAATTCTATTGCTTATGGTGGAAATAACCAAGTTGAGAATGGTATGTTCTCCCCTGTAAATAATATATTGCTCGGTGGTGACAAGAATACAGTTCGACCTTCTGCTTCTAATAGTATCACTTCTGGTATTAATAATACTGCATCTGGTCCAGGTAGCATCGTAGCAGGCTGGTATAATCAAAACTCTGCTACTCACAGCTTGGTAGTAGGTACTAGCAATACTGTTGGTGGTACTAATAATATCGTAGGCGGCTTTAACCATACTAATAATGACAATGCGATTAATTCTTTATTAGTTGGTACACATAATAGTATTGACGGACATGACTCTGTGGCTTTGGGTAAGAATAATACCATTCAAGGTAATAATGGTTTAGTAGGTGGTACTGGTGCCAAGGTTCAAGGTAACAATGCTATTGCCTTTGGTGACAGTGCGAAAGCAACGTACGATGATGCGTATGCCATTGGCCGTAAAGCAGAAGCAACTGCTCTAAATACAGTTGCTATTGGTAATAATGCAAAGGCCAATAACATTATGGGCACAGCGATTGGCTATAATGCAAAAGCGAAAAATGATTACGCTACAGCAGTAGGTTATAGTGCAAGTGGTACAGGCAATCAATCTTCTGCGTTTGGTTTTAATGCAGAAGCAACGGCTATGAATACGACTGCAGTTGGTTCCTATGCAAATGCTAGTGGTGCGTACTCTACAGCGTTAGGCTTTAAAACAGTGGCTTCTAATGAGGACTCTGTAGCATTAGGTAACTATTCTACTAGTGCTGGTAAAAGTGCCTTTGCTGCCGGCACATTAGCGAATGCAGCAGAAAAGGACTCCTTAGCAATCGGTCATAGCGCAACTACAACAAAGGAAAACGGCATTGCTATCGGTACAAATGCGATGGCTGCCACAGACAATAGCATTGCATTAGGTGCTAAGTCTGTTACGGCTACAGCTGTATCTACTAACTCTGGTGTTATCGGTGGCAGAACTTATAATTTTGCTGGTGGAAATGCGGTTGGCACATTGAGCATTGGTGATAGTGGTGCAGAACGTACGATTACAAACGTAGCGGCAGGCCGTGTATCTGCGACATCTACTGATGCAGTCAATGGCTCCCAACTACATGCTATTAAGGATGTAGTAGATAATCATGAAAACCGTATCACTACTATAGAAGGCGATATTAATACATTAAATAATCGTATTATTAATGGCGGCACCAATAGCTTGAATGAAGCTAAAGCGTATACTGATCAACAAGTGTCTAGCGTAGCGGCCGCTTCTGCAGCACTCGCTGGTTTGCATCCATTAGATTTCGATAAACATGACAAATGGTCCTACTCCGTTGGCTTTGGTAACTATAAAAATGCTA
>OGIT01000822.1_pt1 | contig 10391 bp, 7 predicted proteins | sample 1571881 | NCBI WGS metagenome assembly OGIT01 (sample SAMEA2582101, study PRJEB24529) | metagenome | biome: Human gut stool | place: China | collected 2011 | reverse complement strand
ATCCATACGGGTCCCATCCTGATTCACACAAAGGCGCAGGCCCCGCCCCACTTCCTGCCGTTTGTTGGTGCTGCTGTCACCGCCGTGTTTCAAAGTACAAATCTGGAATACATTGGGGTTGTCCCAACCTTCCCTCAGGGCCGAATGAGAAAAAATAAACCGGACCGGGTTATCCAAAGACAACAGTTTTTCCTTGTCCTTTAAAATCAGGTCATAAGCGGACTCATCATCGCTGCTCTCATCTCCCCGTTTGACCTTGCTGTCAACGGAACGGCCCTTTTTATCGATGCTGAAATAACCGGCATGAGTCTTTTCCACAGAGATACTGTCCAGATAATCCTGATAAGCAGGATCAAACAGCTCCCGATTCTCTTCCCGTACCCGCCGATATTCTTCTTCGAACATGGTCCCATATTCCGAAGGAAGCTCATTGCCTTCATCATCATATTTTCGGTAATGGTCCACCTTGTCAATGAAAAACAGGGAAAGGGTCTTGATGCCTTTATGGAATAGGTCCTGTTCTTTGGCAAAATGAGAACGGATGGTTTCCCGGATCTGGATTCGGCGCAGGAGTCCTTCTTCCTGTCCGTTGCTGCAGATCATCCCTTTTTCAATCTTAACTCCATTGGTGAAAGTAAGGGAATTTGTAACAGGATTGATTTCGCTGACATGATATCCCTTGTATTGTTCCAGTTCATTGGAGAGGATATACAAATCATCATCCACTGCAACCACTCTTGTTTTTCGACTGATTTTCTGCTGCTGGCGGACTTCGAATTCCAGTTTGGCTCTCGGCGGATGATGCCGGTCTGTTTTGATTTCTTCCAGGAACAGATACCCATTGTTCCCCTGGAGGTTCTTGATTTCAAAACCCGTAACTTCGATTTTTTTCACCAGTTTCAGCCGATAAGCGTCCACCGCATCCAGCACATACACCATATCATGGTGTTCTTTATGGGTAGCCGAATAATTTAACGTAAAAAGAGGACTGAATTCCTTCAGAGACTGCTGGGTCTTGTTTCCTCCCATTTTCTGGGGTTCATCCAGGATCAGGATGGGATGATTGGCCTGGATCACATCGATAGGGCGGCGGCTTTGGAACGCATCCAATTCCATCCGGATACGCCGGGCATCTTTGCCCCGGGCATTGAAAGCCTGGACATTGATGATCATAACAGACAGATCCGCACTAGTGCTGTAGTTGTCAATATCCGTCAGATTGGCGGAATTGTACACAAAAAACCGGGCCTTTTTGCCGTATTCTTCCATGAAATGGTCTTCCATGGTTTCAAAACTTTTCCTGACCCCTTCCCGGATGGCAATGGAGGGCACCACCACCATGAATTTATTCCAGCCATACTGCCGGTTCAGTTCATACATGGTTTTGATGTACACATAGGTTTTCCCGGTGCCTGTTTCCATTTCCACATCCAAGGAACAGCATCCCAAAGGGTTGGTCAGATGGGAGGAACGATGGATGTTGTACTGATCCTGGATGGCGTGGATATTCTCCAGCAGCTGCCCTTCCGTAAGTTCAACAGGGGAATTTCCGTACCCCAAAAGGTCCAGGATATTTGTCCCCCTATGGGAAGTTCCCGTATCCCGCTGATAGCTGAACAAATCATGGTACGGCTGTCCCTTAAACACATTGACCACGCTGTTTACCGCATCGGTCTGGTAGGACAGGGTAGAATACTTGAATTTCATGGCAGCCATTTACAACACCTTCCTTACGGTATCCGGACTGTAAGTAGCAAAGATTTGTTCAAAATTGGCCATAACACTGTCATCGGCCATGCCACTATCCCGGAATACGGCATAACAAGGGCGCTTTTTCGCAATGGCGGTCACCACTTCGTCGGTTACAGCTGTGTCAAAGCAGGCCAGCAGATAGCCATCTGCTACAGAAAACACTTTTTTCCCATCGATATCCAGTTCTTCGATTTTGGAAGACAGTAAAATTCCCAGTTCCAGCATCACCTGGAACAGCAGATCTTCCGGAGTGCGGTCAGGCTTTACGTTTTCTGCAAACAGATCCAACTGGTCCTGTTTGACTTCCCCAGGTTTGTAATACACCTCTTCCATATTGCTGGAATCAACATAAAAACAGCGGAAGCCGTAATCTATACATTGGTTATAAGACTTCTTCATTTCTAGCTGTGCAGATTTTCTTATACGTTCTTCTCCAATATCACATATAGTCCGATATCCTTCCTTATATGCATCTTTGGAGGGATCAATCTTTTCTGGAATTTGGACCATAATAAATTTCCTATTTCCGTTTTCCTCAATATTACTTCTAATTAGAGCATGTGCTGTGGTTGCTGATCCAGAAAAAAAATCCATAATAATGGCATGTTCATCAGGCAATGTAGCATAAACTATTAAATCTGATAATAGCGTAATTGATTTAGGATTACTAAAGTCTATTTTTCCCATAATTGATTTATATTCTTTTGTTGATACATCGGTTGAATATGCTGCACCAGAAAGTACTGATTTCGGTCTTACTCGTCTTGCCCCCTCATCGCTTTCAAGATAATCCTTTTCATAAATATTAAATTTATTACCAACTTTTTTGCCATAAAGTTCCGATAATCTTTCTTTTGCAGTATCAATTCCCCATCTCCATCTACCATCATCTCCATTTGACTTTACTGGAAAAGCAATATTAGTATAATAGTCATCCTGTTTTAACGAAACTTTACCAGTCTTTTCATTTACATAAAAAGGATAATACATATTAGGACGATCTTTTCTAAGGTCTGCGCCACCTCTTTTCCTTAATTCGAGAAGTCTATATTTCCCATGATTGTCCTCAAAAGAGTAATCCTTTAATATATCTTTTTCTAATGGTAACCCATGTTCCTTAAATTCATCTGATTTGACATACATAAGAAGTCGTTCGTTAGCTCTAGCAATATATTTTTTATCATTTCTTCCTTTCAAATTGTTTACAACTGTTAAATCTGCCACAAAATTTATTTCGCTAAATATTTCATTGCATATTTTTCTAAGATTATCTAATTCTCTATCATCAATACTGATAAAAATAACCCCATCATCCGAAAGCAAATCTTTCGCAATCTTTAATCTCGGATACATCATATTCAGCCAATCCGTATGGAATCGCCCATTGCTTTCGCTATTCTGCACCAGCCGGTTCCCTTCTTCATCCCGTTGGCCGCTGTTTTGGGCATACTCCTCCATACTCTGGGAAAAATCATCTTCATAGATGAAATCATTGCCAGTGTTGTAGGGAGGATCGATGTAGATCATCTTTACTTTGCCCAGGTAGGTTTCCCGGAGGATTTTAAGGGCATCCAGGTTGTCCCCTTCAATGTATATATTTTCGCTATCAATGTCCCCCCCCGGTGTACAATTCCGACTGACAGACTTTTTTCGATCCAGACGGAGGGTCTTGGTAGTAGGCTGATTGGCCAGCAGGATGGCTTCTTTCTTATCCGGCCAGGTAAACTGATACCGTTCCTGCCGTCCATCCACTACGGCCGTATTGATTTCCTGCATCAGCACATCCTTGTCAATGGCCCGTACGGTTTTTCCCTCTTTGTCCTTGGTTTCCGTTACTGCATTGGGGAATAATGCCGCCAATTTTTGAAAGTTTTCATCGGCCAGATTCTTGCTTTCCATTTTCATTTTATCCATTTTTCAAACCCTCCAACTGTTCTTTCAGTTTTTGCAGTTCCTGATACATGCCAAACTTCTTTTTAGGCTGTTTTTCTTTCCAGACAGCCCTCTCTTTTTCTTCCACCAGTTTCTCCATCTGGGCGATCTTTTCTTTCCGCAGGAGTTTTTCATCAAGGGATTCTTTCGGTGCTGGCGTTTCGTTTTTTTCACCCAGAGCAATCTGCTGGATGAAACCATTCCAGATTTCTTCCAGGGAAAAACCTTTCAATTCCATAGCCGTCTGTCCGGCATCAGCCCATTCAGCCAGGTACAGTTTCTTGTAATACAGGCCCATCTTTTCCTGGTTCTCAAAACAAAGGAGAAACAGCAGCTGATGGGGATTCTGCCGGGCAATGGCTTCCAACAGACTGGAATCCAGCTCTTTTTCCCGCAGTTCTATGCGCAGCACATCAATTTCCACCACGTCGTCTTTTTTCTCCAGATGGAGCTTGTCCGCGGTGAGGCTGTTCTCTATATAAAGCGCTTCAATCTGATGGGTAAAGTTCTCTTTCTGTTTCCCTGTTAAGGAAAGGTGTTTGTAAAAGGCTTCTTTGGGTATCCGCCGATGCAGATATGTCCCTGAAGGAAAAGAATTCATTATATCACCACCATAAAGCAGATCAGTTCAAAATCATCCAGACCCGAGAACAGGCCGGCAGAAAAAGTCGTCTCTCCACTGGAAAAGAAACTTTCCACCTCTTCCTGGGCCTTCAAATGGATGATGGAATCAATGGTATCCTCCAGCAGGCTGGATACTTTGTCCATACTGGCTCCATCCCGAGTCATCCGGTTGAATCGACTGCAGGCCCGTGCATCAGGCACTGCTTTCCCCTTGGCCATATACCGCATCTGGTCCAGGGTGTCTTTCGGCTGGAGATAGCTGGAAATCACCTGACCATCCATTCCCATATAGACCAGGTAGAAGGGATGGAGACGGTTCTGTTTGTCAATGTTTACCGCTTCATTAACGTTTTTCAACACAAAGATTACTCCAGGCTGTTCACCATGGACTACCCCATGGATTCCAAAAGGCAGGTGTTCAATTTCCGGATGTTCCTTCACATAGGCCAATAAATCCATACGGAAATCATTCAACCCCAAATCCATAATGGATACTCCGTTGGACATATCTTCCAAATCCATCACTTCTTCCTGGAGCTTTTTCAGCTGGTTTTTTCGATAGGACAAGTCCCCTTTTTCTTCCGCATTGATAGGATCATCATCTCCGGTAGAAGTCATGACCGAAATCTTCATCCGGGTCTCCACCCGCTGTTTCAAATTGATGTAATCATCCAGAGTCAAATCCGGCCAGAAATTCACCATCTGGATTTGTTTGTTTTTACTCCCGATTCGATCAATCCGCCCAAAACGCTGGATGATCCGGACAGGATTCCAATGGATATCGTAATTAATACAGTAATCACAATCCTGGAGGTTCTGCCCTTCCGATACACAGTCCGTAGCAATCAGCACATCGATGTTATCCTGTTCCTGGGGATAAATCATGTCCCTGTCTTTGGAAACAGGTGAAAAACAAGTCAGGATATGGTTCATATCGGGACGGAAATCAGGAATGCTGGTCCGTTCTCGTTTGGCCCCGGTAATCAGCGCCGTATTTACTCCAAACGTTTTTTTCAAAAGAGGAGCCAGATTCTCATACAGATATTCGGCCGTGTCGGCGAAAGCCGTAAAAATCAGGACTTTTCTGTTTCCTGGATTGATGGGGTGGGTGATTTTCTGCTGCAGCAGCCCTGTCAATTGGATCAGTTTATAATCATGTTCGGGCGTTATAACTGCAATTTTCCGGCGAAGGTCCTGGAGTACGGCGATATCATGATCAATATCCCGTTTCCAGGAGATGGTATCCATATCTTCCAGATTGATTTTTACCTTCCGACCAATGGTAAAAAAATCAGAGTTGATATCATCTTCGTCAAATTCCTCTGCTGCACTGGACAGATCTGTCAACTCATCCAGCTGGACCTTTTTTCCCTTTTGAAACTCTTGTATGATATGGGAAGTGGTTTCCAGATAGTCAGTGATTTTTTTCAACGTCAGAGAAAAAGAACAAACAGAGCTTTCCAGCCGTTTCAGCAGATTGATGCTCATAAGCCGGCGGATGCCGTATTCCCGGCCTTTTTTCATGTTTTCATCGTCACCTACATAGTATTTCAGCCGGCTGGACAAAATGAATTCTGTAGGGGTATAGATTGTCAGACGCAATTGAGAAAGGGCTTCATAGATATCATTATAAGTAATGGCAGAATCTATGTCCGTCAGTTTGGGCCGAAGAGAGATCGGTTTGTTCCGTTTGGGAAAAGGCCCGATATCTTTCATGTCATAATACGTCTGGATATGTTTCCGGGACCGGGCAATGGTCACACAATCAAGGACCTTGAAGAAATCAAAGCTCAGTTCAGATAAAAGGCGCTGGGTCGTCCGTTCCTTTTCTGGCAGTTTGGACCAGCTGTTGTAGACCACTTGGGCCTGACGGAAAATGATATTTACATCTGAATCGGTATCCAACAGTTTTGAAAAGCCGCCCGCATCCCCTTCATAAGCCAGAGCCAGCTGATTCCGCAGATCATAGAACCGGTTGTTTACAGGGGTAGCTGAGAGCATGAGAACCTTGGTCTTCACCCCTGGTTTGATGATCCGGTTCATAAGCACTTCATACCGGTTCTCTTTTCCTTCTGTTCCGGCGCCATTGCGAAAGTTGTGAGATTCGTCAATGACCACCAGATCGTAATTTCCCCAGTTGATCCGGTCTATGGGAAGTCCGATACTGGTCATGCCTGATTTCCGGGAAAGGTCCGTATGATACAGCACATCGTAACGAAGACGGTCAGCTGCCAAAGGATTGTTAACCACATTGCTCCGGTAAGTCATCCAGTTCTCTGACAATTTTTTAGGGCAAAGAACCAGTACATTTTTATTTCTGCCTTCATAGTACTTAATCACTGCCAGGGCCGTAAATGTCTTGCCCAGCCCTACACTGTCGGCCAGAATACAGCCATTATACTGTTCCAGTTTATTGATGATTCCCAAAGCCGCATCTTTTTGGAAATTATACAGTTTGTTCCACACGGCACTGTTTTTAAAACCGGTGGCTTCGTTAGGCAGGACATCCTCAGAAATATCATCCAAAAATTCGCTGAAAATATTGTACAGAGTCATAAAATAAATCAGTTCAGGGGAATTTTCCTGATAGGCATTGGAAATGGTGTCAATGACTTCTGCCGTTACATCTTTCAGCTTGTCCTGATTGTTCCAAATTTCATTGAAAGTACGCAAGTATTCCTGGCTTTCCGGATTTTCCACCCGCATGACCAGGTTTGACATCTGATTGCCTCTTTCGCAGCCCAAATCCACTGTAGAGAAAGACTTGAAGGGAGTATAGGTATAGGTGTCCTTTGGGTTTTCGACTATCATAAAAGGCGTAATGGCTTCCCGTGTGGTATTCGTTTTGAAATGCACCCTGTTCTGAATCCAGGCTGCACATTCTTTAGCTACGGCTTTTTGTTTCAGTCCATTGCGGAGCCGGATTTCGAATTCCGTTCCATACAGACTTTTTTCCCGCTTGAGACGGGAGATATAAAATTCTTTCCGTTCCTTCTTCGTTTTCTCTTCCACAAAAGTGGGAGATGTGAAAATAAAACGCATATCCTGACAGGCTTCCAATTCCTGTTTTAATTCCTGATAGGCGTAAATGGAAAAACAGGCGGCCGCAATAGAAATCTTGCATCCTGATGTAATTTTCTGCAGCAAATCATCTTTCACAATCTTCGTTGTATTGTTGAAAACTTCCATGGGCACCGTCCTGCCTTTTCAGTCAGAATATAAAACTACAATCCATCGAAATAACAGATGTACTCATTATAACATAAGCACTCTGATAACTCCTGTTACCGATAGAATTTTCTATAAATATAAGGAAAAGCTACCCTGGATCTCCCAGAGTAAGTTTCTTTTTCCAATGAACCCATATTCTCTTGAAGCGAGTTCTTTCTCCCTTTCAAGGGGACACACATTTTGCTTTTAGATCGATATCTACTCCTGTGGAGAGCGTTCCTCTCCCCGTTTCAATTGCTGGAGCAAATACAATACATGTTTTGTTTCCTGATGCAGACCAGCCTGTTTTGCCAGTTTTTTCTGATGATTTTTGCGGTTCTTTTTCCGATACCTGTCATTTTTCTGCGGGCCTTCCTTCAGCAGACGCTGGGCAGCGTTCTTTTTGTATACAGGAACTCCAGAACCAGTTGTATAATTCTGCAAATGGCGATGGATGCGAAACAGGGTATCCGCAATGGAATGGAATTCCCAGGGCTGGAGATGGAACCCACGGATCAGTTCCTCCCCCTGCACAACAGTACAGAAGCGTTTACAGCTTTCATGATAAATCAAAATTTTTCGCAAACGAGATGAAAAGGTAATCAGCCATACTTCCAGAGGATTGGAAATCAGCAGATCATCGCCCTGTATGTGACATTGGAACCCAAAAGAATGACACAGTCCATCCACATGATTTTTGTCTTTTTCATAAAGAGCGTTCACACTTTGGTACGGGTGACACCGTTTGCAGGGTCGGTATCCCTGTGCCAAAGCTTCCTCTTCTGTGTAAAGATACCCTGCATGATCTTTCTGGATGCGTCTGCCAAAGGAACATTGCTGGCGATGGTATATTTTACGGGATTCCCTTTGCCTGTCGCTGTAAATCAGCATCTTTTCCACCTCATTTCTCCTGTCCCCAGTATAACAGAAAAGGTGGGTGAATTTATGGACAAAAAAAGACGTCAGACGACCCTTGACGGGCCCTTCGGAAATCAGACATCAGGGTTGTTTGTGATAAGCAGATTGGACTTGCTGTGCTATGCCAAACAAAGCTGACGTCTGACATCTCAAGGCCTCCCAGGGCCGTGTCTGACGTCTTTTCATAAGGGGGCCGAGCGAGACCCCGCTCTTCACTCTTTACTCTTCACTTGTTTTCCGGCCGATACACCGCTTTCACCCCGGTGATCAGGTCTTTGTTCTCTTTCTTTTCCGGTTCTTTGGTCAGGCTTGCCTTCATATCCAGGGTCTGTTCCTTCCCGCCTTTCTGGAAGGTGCCGGTATAGAGGGCATCGCTGTCCATGTACAGGGCGGCTTCTACCCCCAGTATGTAGGTGCCGTCGGGTGTTGTCTTGCCGCTGTCATCTTTGCCGTCCCAAGCTGCGGTCACTTTGCCGGATTGGGGAGTGGCTTTCGTCAGGGCATCCACTTTGGCCTTGTCCAGCTGGGCCAGGCCGGATTTTTTCACCCACACCGGCAGGGCTTGTCCCCGCTTCTTGTAGCCGCCCTGGGCGGTGAATTTGGTGGCGAACAGGGTCCGGATCAGTTTCCCATCCTTATCCTCGATCCAGGCAGCCATCTGGTTGGAGGCCATGCCTTCTTTTTTATTATAGGTATATTCCAGGGTCAGGGGCCCTTTGGCCTGGGCCGCAGCCGGTGCCTTCTCTTGGGCTGCCGGCGCCCCTTTCTTTTCGCTGCCGCAGCCGGTGAAGAGGCCCAATGCCGTCACCCCAGCCAGCAGCAGTCCGGTCCATCTACGGTTCATCGAACATTCCTCCTTCAGGAATAAATCCATCCAGCACTCTGTTTTTCTCTCAGGCGCTTTCCAGCTTCACGATCCGCTTCTCCCACCCGCTCTTGTGGTAATAGATCCACTGGAGCAGGTTGCACATCATCCAGCCCATGGGATAGCCCAGGGCGATGGGGATGACGCTGGGGGTCAGATGGCTCACCACCAACAGATACAGCTGCCGGAACAGCACAAAGGAAAACAGCATGATCACCATGGGAGCCCGGGCATCCCCGATACCCCGTAGCATCCCAGCCAGGATCTGGTTCATGCAGGCAAAGATATCGAAGAGACACACGCAGCGGATGAAGAGCACGCCTTTTTCCACCACTCCTGGTTCCTGGTTGAACAGCCGCACGATATGGGGGGCCAGGAAGAATTCTGGGATCACCAGGCAGGTGGTAGCCGCAAATGCCATGGCCATAGCCACCCGGATTCCTTTATGGATCCGGTCCGGATTCCCGGCACCGGCGTTCTGTCCCGTAAAGGTGGTGATGGCCAGGGCGATCACCAGGGCCTTGGCGGTCTCGCTCTGGAGGCGGAAGCCGGCGAACACGCCGATGCACACCAGAAAATTGCACAGCACGCCCCGGAGGAGGAGCAGATACCAGGGGGCGGACAGCTTGCCCGGGACGACCAGGGCCAGAGAGGCCCCCAACAGCTCCCCACTGGAGCCGGAGCCGGCCAGCAGCAGGCAGAGCACCAGAATGCCCAGGAGATTGCCCAGGTAGGCCAGCGCCCAGACACGGAGGGTTCCGGCCAGGCGGACCCGGCCGTCGTAGAGGGATACGCTCATGACCAGGGTACAGCCGGTGAACAGCTCACCGCCCAGCAGGACAATGAGGGTGAGAGCGGCAGAGAAGGCCAGGGCCCCCAGCAGCTTGGCCAGAGGGAGATTGGCGTCGTAGAACCAGGCGGCGCAGAGGCTGGAGAGCAGGGCGCCCACAAAGATAAATGCCCCCGCCAGGGCGGCCCGGGTCAGGTAGCGGCCCGGCGCGGCGCCGGAGAAGCGGAGCTTCTGCACTCCGGCCTGCGTGATCTGTTCCACAACGGTTCGTGTCATGGGGTGGCCTCCTTATAAAATATA
>OGIT01000819.1_pt1 | contig 10417 bp, 8 predicted proteins | sample 1571881 | NCBI WGS metagenome assembly OGIT01 (sample SAMEA2582101, study PRJEB24529) | metagenome | biome: Human gut stool | place: China | collected 2011 | reverse complement strand
GCCAGCAGGCCGAGGGCCAGGGCGCCGGACAGGAGCAGGGATGCGAGCTTCTTCATGGTGCATTTCTCCTTTTCATTGTTCCTCAAAGGGAGGTGGTATTCCCAAATCAGAGCACAAAAAAACGCCCTTGAATCCAAATTCAAGGACGAGAGCCTTCCGGCTTCGTGGTACCACCTTGCTTCACCCCTGCCTCACGACAGGGGCCTTATGGAGTACTGGCATACTCCCGCGCGCGGACGGGCGCTCCCGTCGCGGCCTGTGCCTGTGGCAGTCAGCCGCGCCGCTCCGAGACCATCTTCCCCAAAGCCTTCCGTACCCGTTTCCACCATTCCGGGCTCTCTGTGCCGTATCTCTCTGGCTACTCTTCTCTTCCTCGCGTTTGAGGGGCGTTATTCAGTTCCGCTTGGGTTGCACTTAGTTTACAACCGGAAGGCGCTCCTGTCAATCGCATATTCTGCACAAAAAAGAGAGGGCGGGAAAGCAACTGCTTTGCCGCCCCTTTCCCTACACGACGCTCTTCCGATCTTGCCGCCCCCTCCAAAATTCACATGCCGCCGGGGCTGCGCTTGTCCCGGTTGATCTGCCGGCTGACGTTCCGGCGGAGCTTTCTTCGCCCCGCCCGGTTGGTGATGCGGTGGTCCGTCCGGGTGGCCAGGGAGGTACCCAGTGACTGGAAAATCTGCACCAAAATCACAATAAAGACCACGGCGATGAGCATCACCGCATAGTTGTATTTATAATAGCCGTAGTTGATGGCAATCTTGCCCAGGCCGCCGCCGCCGATGGCGCCGGCCATGGCCGATGCTCCGATGAGGTTGACGATGAGGACGGTGATGTTATTGATGATCGTCGGCAAGGCTTCGGGAATGAGGACCTTGCGGATAATCTGGAACGGCGTAGCCCCCATGGATTCGGCCGCTTCGACGAGGCCGAAGTCGACGTCGCGGATGGACGTTTCGACGAGACGACTCAGGAAGGGGATGGCGACGATGGTCAAGGGGACGCAGGCTGCCGTCGTGCCGATGGACGTGCCGGCAATGAGACGCGTCAGCGGGATGATGGCGACCATGAGGATGATGAACGGGATGGAACGGATGATGTTGACGATCGTGCCAAGGATTTGATTGATGAAGCGGTTTTCCAGGATATGGCCCTTGCTGGTCGTGACCAGGGTGATACCCAGGGGAATGCCGATGATACCGCCAATGACCGTGGCGACGGCGACCATGTAGAACGTTTCTTCAATGCCTTGGAGCATTAACTTAATGATTTCTTGGGACATAACCTAAAACCTCACTTCCAATCGGTAATGTTTTGATGTACGAGAATGCCTTGGCCTGTGTTTCCATATCGCCCATGATGACGACGATGAGGTAGCCGAACGGTTCATCCTGGATGTAGTCGATGTTGCCGTAGAGGACGCTGACTTCGACGTTGAATTTGCGGACGATGTCGGCGACGACGGGGTCGCTGGTCGCAGCGCCTTTGAAGCGCAGGCGGACGAGCATGTAGCGGTCCGGCGACGGCTGGTCGGTGACGCCCAGGTTCTTGATGCCTGCCGGCAGTTCCATGTTGATGATGGACGTGACGAAATCTTTCATGGTCTGGGACTGAGGATTGGTGAAGATGTCGACGACGCGGCCCATTTCCTTGATGACGCCGCTTTCGATGACGGCGACGCGATGGCAGATTTCCTTGACGACGGCCATTTCATGGGTGATGACGACGATGGTGATGCCCAGGCGTTTATTGATGTCCTGGAGCAGTTCCAGGATGGACTTCGTCGTCTGCGGGTCCAGGGCCGACGTGGCTTCGTCGCAGAGCAGGATTTTCGGGTCGCTGGCCAGGGCACGGGCGATGCCGACGCGCTGTTTCTGGCCGCCCGAGAGCTGGGACGGATAGTTGCCGGCCCGGTCACTGAGACCGACCAGGTCGAGGAGGGAAGCGACTTTCTTTTCGATGACGTCTTTGGAAGCGCCGATGAGTTCCAGCGGGAAGGCAATGTTTTCGGCAACCGTACGGGATGATAAAAGATTGAAGTGCTGGAAAATCATGCCGATGTTCTTGCGTTCTGCCCGCAGCTGGGATTCATTCATCTTGGTCAAATCCTTGTCGTCGATGATGACCTGACCGCTCGTCGGTTTTTCTAACATATTGATGCAGCGGACCAGCGTCGATTTGCCGGCACCGCTCTTGCCGATGATACCGAAGATTTCGCCGTCGTCGATGTGCAGGTTGATGCCTTTCAGGGCCTGGACCTGTGCGGCGCCGCCGTAGGTCTTGGTAATATTTTTCAGTGTAATCACAGTATCAACTCCTCAAAATAGGCGTAACTAGAGAAAGCAACCACAAAAAAAGGCCGTCATGCAGATGACGGCCGTATATACGGTTTCATTTCATCTGTCGGAATGTTCCGTTGGAATTGGCACCTTCCCGATAGGGGGTTGCCGCAGCGTCATCGGGCCAGTCCCTCAGCTGCTCTGGATGAAGGGTATATGGTTGTTGCGTCTTATAATAGCACGGATGGCCGGGATTGTCAATGGAAAATCGTTATTGCGCCCAGTCGCCATCGGTAAAGCCCGGCACTGTCGTGCCGTCGGCCTTGGTCCCGGTGATGGTCAGGTCCGTCGAGCCGACCATGAAGTCGACGTGGATCATGGAGTCGTTGAGGCCGGCTGCGGCGACAGCGTCTTTGTCCATATCAGCACCGCCAGCCAGGCAGGTCGGGTACGATGCGCCCAGGGCCAGGTGGCACGAGGCGTTTTCGTCGAAGAGCGTTTCATAGAAGAGGATGCCCGACAGGGAAATGGGCGAGTGATAGGGGATGAGGGCTACTTCGCCGAGGCGGCAGGCGCCGTCGTCGATGGCGATGAGTTTCTTCAGGACGTCTTCGCCCGTTTCGGCGGCAGCGTCGATGACTTTGCCGTCTTTGAAGGTCAGGTGGAATTTGTCGATGAGGTTGCCGTTATAGACCAGGGGCTTGGTGCTGTAGACCGTGCCGTTGACCGCATCTGCCTTGGGGGCCGAATAGATTTCTTCCGTCGGGATGTTGGCATTGAACAGCAGGTGGTCCGCCGTTTCTTCCATGCCGCCCTGCCAGATATGACCGGCTGGCAGGCCGATAGTCAGGTCCGTTCCCAGGCCGTTCGTATACTGCAGGCTGGTGAAATGCTGGTCCGTCATCCAGGTCCGGCGCTTCTTCAATTCAGCCAGATGGGCGTCCCAATCGGCCAGGGCATCGGCACCGTCGGCACGGGACGACTGGAGGATTTGCTTCCACAAGGCTTCGTAGGCGGCGGCTTCGTCGAGGTCCGGATAGAGCAGTTTGGCCCAGACGGCACTGGGGACGGGGGCTACGAGCCACGTCGTCTTCGAGGCCATCATGCCGTCGATGTATTCCTTCAAGGCTTCATTCTGGGCTTTCTGCTGGGCAAAGATTTTATGGGTGTCGATGCCGTCCATGAGGTACGGATTCGCCGAGATGAGGCTGAGGAAGGCCGCTTTCTTATGGTAATAGTAGAGGCTGAAATCGCGGCGCCAGTCCGGCAGGGACTCGAAATACTGCAAATCTTCGTGTTCGTAGCGCAGGCGGGCCATGTCGTCAGACCGCCAGTTGCAGACGACCTGGGCGGCGCCGGCCGTATAGGCCTCTTTCGTCAAGAGGGCGATGAAGTCGTGCGATTCGACAGGGGTATTGATGACCAGGGTCTGACCTTTCTGGAGATTCAGGCCCTTCTGCAAGAGGACGCGGGCATAAGCCGTTAATTGTTTGGTAGTTGGCATAAAATCACTCCTTAGTAGATGAGGATAGGACAGGGACTTTCCAGGCCGTATGCTTCCACAGGCGCCAGTTCAGGGCGCTGGCATTGATGGCCAGGCTGATGATGAGGCTGATCCAGTAGCCATAGGGCCCGTAGGACGTGACGTGGGCCATGGCATAGCCCATAGGGATGCTGATGAGCCAGTAGGTCACGAAAGCGACGTAAGTGATGATCTTGACATCCTTATAGCCGCGCAGGATGCCCTGGACCGGCGTGCCGGCGGCATCGAAGAAGGAAAAGGCGACGGCGTAGAAGATGAACATGCGGATGGCCCAGAACGTCTCGGCATCGCTCGTGAAGATGGCGGCGATATGATCGACAAAGTGATAAGTCACGACGATAAGGGCGATGGCGATGGTGAAGGCCGTTATCTGGCAGAGCACGGCATACTGCCGGGCAGCGGCGTAGTTGCGGGCGCCGACTTCGTAGCCGATGACGATAGTCGCCGTCAGGCTGATGCTCCAGGGCAGGGTGTAGGTCAGGGTCGAGAAACTGATGGCCGCCTGGTTGGCTGCCAGGTATAAGGTGCCGAATTCGGCCATGAGCAGGCCGACGATGGAGAACAGGCTCGTTTCGCAGAAGACGGCGATGAAGATGGGAATGCCCAGTTCCAGCTGATGATAGCCATGGTACCAGCTGAAAGGCCGCAGGCGGCTCCAGAGATGGTAAGAGCGGAAAGGCTCCATCCATTGCAGGACGCCCACGAAGAGCAGGAAGGACAGCCACGACGCGATGGTGATGGCATAGCCTGTACCGATACCGCCCATAGCTGGAATGGGGCCGGCGCCGAAGATGAGCAGGCGGAAGAGGATGATCGTCAGGACCAGGTTGGTCACTAAGATGGCCATGGAAACGTGGGTCTTGCCGTGGGCGTCGACGATGTAGCGCATCGTCGCCTGCAGGCAGATGGGGACCAGTCCCAGGGCCAGGGCCTTGAGGTATTCCCAGGCGATGTAGCGGACCGGTGCGTCGAGGCCCATGAAGTCGAGAAAGGGCGGCAGCAGAAAGGCGCCGGCCAGGAAAATGACGGCCGTAAAGCCCAGGCTCAAGTAGAGGCTCTGCATGATGTACGTCGGGATTTCCTCGGTCTTCTGAGCGCCCCGGAGCTGGGCGATGATCGGCGAGATGCCGAAGAAGATGCCGCACAGGCCGGCAAAGACGGGATACCAGATATTGACGGCTACGGCGACCCCGGCCAGGTCAATCGTCCCGGCCTGACCGCTGAAGATAGAACTGAAGACGGATGTCCCGACCTGGGCCATCTGGGTCAGGAGCAGGGGAAAGAACAGGGCCAGGAAATGGCGTAATTGGAACCAATGGGGGAACATGATATCCTCCTTGTATGAAAAAGGGCTTGTCGCACAACGACAAGCCCTTTAAAGTTGGTAGTGGCTAGCAGTTAGTTGTTAGCGGATGGCTTTAAATTTAAAGGCCTTCTTCAAACATCAAACCTTAAACTGTACAGAAAAAGGGACCGTGCATGATGGCCGAAACCTTCATGCGCCAGTCCCCCTTTTCAGTCAAACTTATTTACCCATAGCATTGACTTTGGAAGCCAAACGGGATTTTTTACGAGCTGCAGTGTTTTTATGGAGAACGCCTTTCTGTGCGGCGCTGTCGATTACGCTGCTAGCTTTATCGAATGCTTTTTTAACAGCTTCAGCGTCACCAGCGGCGATAGCTTCGGTCGTACGGCGGATAGCGGTATGAACAGAAGATTTAACCTGAGAGTTAGCTGCGTGGCGAGCTGCGTCTTTTTCCATCGTTTTGATATTGGATTTAATCTGCGGCAATGGATTCACCTCCCTAATTTACAAGAACACTAGAAGAAATTTTACCATATGGCGCAGAAAAAAGCAATACCTTTTTTACAAGACATGCGATTAAGCTTTGCCTTCCGAGCCGAGGACACATTTGATCTTGTGAGCGACGATGTCATGGACGAACTGACGGCCGTCGGCGAGGTACTGGCGCGGGTCGAAATGTTCCGGATGCTGTGCCATGTGCTGACGGATGCCGGCAGTCAGGCCGAGACGGAGGTCGGAGTCGATGTTGATCTTGCAGACAGCCATGGAAGCTGCTTTGCGGAGCTGGTCTTCCGGGATGCCGATAGCGCCAGCCAGGGTGCCGCCGTTTTCGTTGATGATCTTGACGTATTCCGGTACGACCGAAGATGCGCCGTGGAGGACGATCGGGAAGCCCGGCAGGCGTTTGGAGACTTCTTCGAGGATGTCGAAGCGGAGTGTCGGCGGTACGAGGACGCCGTCAGCGTTGCGCGTGCACTGTTCCGGAGTGAATTTGAAAGCGCCGTGGCTGGTGCCGATAGCAATGGCCAGGGAGTCGACGCCCGTGCGGGATACGAATTCTTCGACTTCTTCCGGACGCGTGTAGTGAGCTTCGTGGGCAGCGACTTTGACATCGTCTTCGATGCCGGCCAGCTGGCCGAGTTCGCCTTCGACGACGACGCCGTGAGCGTGTGCGTATTCAACGACTTTTTTCGTGAGGGCGATATTGTCTTCGAAAGAATGTTTCGAGCCGTCGATCATGACGGAAGTGAAACCGCCGTCGATGCAGTCTTTGCAGGTTTCAAAGTCAGCGCCGTGGTCGAGGTGAAGGGCGATGGGGAGATCATGATCTTCCAAAGCTGCTTCTACGAGATGTTTCAAATACGGCGGTTTAGCGTATTTGCGGGCACCGGCCGAAGCCTGAAGGATGATCGGCGAGTTCAATTCAGCAGCGGCCTGGGTAACGCCCTGGACGATTTCCATGTTGTTGATGTTGAATGCACCGATAGCATAGTGGCCTTCATAGGCTTTTTTAAACATTTCTGTAGTTCCAATTAATGGCATGTTTACATTCCTCCTACATAATACGTAAAAATGGTTAATATATATAATTCCAGCCGGCCCGTCGGACGAGGGCGTCCATATCTTCAGGCAGCCGGGAATTAACGGTGATGAAGCGGTGGCTCATGGGATGAGTGAACTGGAGACAGTAGGCATGCAGGGCCTGGCGGCCGATGAAGCGGCGCGAACCGCCGTAGAGGTCGTCGCCGGCCAGGGGATAGCCCAGGTAACTGCTGTGGACCCGTATCTGATGGGTCCGGCCCGTGTGCAGGACGACTTGGAGCAGGCTGTAGTCCTTGCCGGCTGCGAGGCAGGTGAAATCGGACCAGGCCGGCTTGCCGTCGAGGCGGACACAGCGGGTGATGATGCTATCGGGACATCTTCCGATGGGGGCGTGTACAGTTGTGACCCGCGACGGGTATCGTCCCTCACAGATAGCTAAGTACAAGCGCTTATAGCCCAAGTCCTGCTTATCGAAAGCGTATTGGATCTGCGGTTCCTTGGCGATCATACAGAGACCGGACGTATTCTTGTCCAGGCGGTGCATGGGGTGGTAGGAACAGTGCTGCCCCGTCTGTTCGTAATGATAGGCGACGGCGTTGGCCAGTGTCCCGTCCCGTACGGCTGATGTGGGATGCATCAGGAGACCTGCAGGCTTGTCGATGACCATGAGGTAGTCGTCTTCATAGACGATGCCAATGGGTATGTCCTGTGGCGGGAAGGGGTTCTTTTCCGGAAGGGTGACGCAGATCTCGTCGCCTTCATGGACGAAGTCCCGCGTCGAGGCGGCCTGGCCGTTGATGGTACAGATGCCGTTGTGCTTGATACGGCGCCGCAATGTCGACGAAACGCCGAAATGTTTCAAAGCGCCGCCTAACGATGTAGGCCGTATGATCGTCCCTACTGTAAAATGAATCATTTGCATTTCCCCTATATTGGCTTTGTCTACATCTATTATACAAAATGAAAATAAATAAATCCATACATTTCGTGAAAACATGTGGGCTATATTTTAGCCCGCAAGGGCCTGGGAGTGCGGCTATCCAGAAAAAAATCATCTCCTGGAAAAGGAAACTTGACGCTCCGCGTCGAAATAGTATATCATAGGAATGTTATGTATCCATTTTTTAGATTTACCTTAAAAGAGTGTTCCCTAAAGAAGGAATTTCACAGGTGGATAGAGAATAATATATACGTCAGCGTTATTGAAATGAAACAGGTGATATGAGTGAAACGGTTTTCCAGCGAATTTATCGAACAGGTCCGGCAGGCCAATGACATCGTCAGCGTCATCTCCGATTATGTGACGCTGAAACGGCGGGGCCGCAACTTCTGGGCCTGCTGCCCTTTCCATAATGAAAAGACCGCCTCCTTCAGCGTCGCTGCCGACAAAGGATTCTTTTATTGCTTTGGCTGCCATGCCCACGGCGATGTCTTCCAATTCATTATGAAGAAAGAAAACCTTTCCTTTTCGGATGCCGTCGAACGCCTGGCTGAACGGGCCCATATCGCCCTGCCCGTCGTCGAACGGTCGGCCGAAGAGATTGCCCGCGATAAACAGCGGGACCGCTTGTATCAGATCAACGAAATGGCGGGAAATTTTTTCCATAACTGCATGACCCAGACTCATTACGGGCAGCCCGGACTGGCCTATTTTCACAAGCGCCACGTATCGGATGATACCATCGAGGCCTTTAAGCTGGGCTTTGCTCCGGAAAGCTGGGATAAACTGACGACGGCTTTCATGAAAAAAGGTGTCACTGGCAGGGAATTAGTCCTCCTGGGACTGGCTAAAGAAAAGAATGGCCACTTTTACGATGCCTTCCGCGGACGGGTCATGTTCCCCATCCGCGACGGCCGCAGCCTCGGTTTCGGTGGCCGCGTCCTCGACGACAGCAAGCCGAAGTATCTCAATTCGCCGGAAACGCCGATTTTCAATAAACGGCGGCTCCTCTTCGCCATGGACCTGGCCCATAAAGCGATTTATGAGCAGGGGAAAGCCATCCTGGTCGAAGGCTATATGGATGTCGTTTCCGCTCATAACCGGGGCATCCATAATGTCGTCGCGTCCCTGGGGACCTCCTTTACGCCGGAACAGGCGCGGCTCTTGCAGCGCCAGGCCAAGGAACTCGTCCTGGGCTACGACATGGACGGCGCCGGCCGCCAGGCGACGCAGCGGGCTATGGAAATCGTCCGCGGCCTGGGCATGCGCATCCGTGTCTTGTCCCTGCCGCAGGGCAAGGACCCTGATGAATACATCAATGCCGCCGGGCCGGACAAGTTCCGCCAGGCCGTCGACGAAGCGCCGAATGTGCTCGATTATATGCTCATGCGGGCCTTGCAGCGCTTCGACGTGACGACACTGGAAGGGAAATCATCCATTACGGCTATGGTCCTGCCCGTCGTCGCCGCCGTCGACAACCGGGTCCTGCTGGAAGCGTTCCTGAAGAAACTGGCAGGTCAGCTGCAGATAGGGGAAAACGCCGTGCGCAGCGAATTCAACAAGTATGTCGCTGCCCATCCGGAAGCAGGCCAGCAGCAGGTCGTCATCTCTTCGTCCGTATCCCAGGAAAATGCCACAGCCCGCGGGAGCGGTGCCATGGCTGTAGCCGAAGAGAATATCCTGCGTTTCCTCCTGGAAAAGCCGGCTGCCTGCGGGCGGATCCACGCCAAAGTATCGGCGGACCTCTTTGCCGATGAACGGCGGCGCCACATTTACCAGCTCATTTTGGATACGTATGCACACCAAGGGATGTACACACCACATGACATCCAGCAAAAATTAACTCCTGAGGAGGCCGAAGAAGTAGCACGAATTATGGTTCTACAAGATGTCCCACTGGACGAAAATGTACTGATGGATTATGTCAAGCGCTTTCGCATGGCCGATTTACAAAAGCAGTACCTGGCGCACAGCCGCCTGGCTGCCACTTATAGCCGGACTGGCGATGCAAGGCTGGCCGAAGAGCTTGCAGCATGTAAGAAAATTAACGATGAAATGAAACAATGGTCTTGAGGAGCAGAAAGGAGCCTGTACACCATGGTGAATAAAACGACAGATGATACAAAAGTAACGAAGAAAACGACGAAAAAGACGACGCGCCGCAAGCCGTCCAAGAAGAAGGACGCTGCCGCCAAGAAACCGTTGAGTGAAAAAGAACGCCAGGCCCTGGCCCTGCAGCACATCAAGCAGCTCCTGCAAATGGGGCAGAAGAAGGGCAGCCTGACGTATACGGAAATCATGAACCTCATGGAAGAAGACGAACTGACACCGGACCAGATCGACAAGATGTATGAAGTCTTTGCCAACAAGGGCATCGACATCATCGGCGAAGACGACTCCATGGCGGAACATGATGATATAGATGATGAAGATACGGAAAAAGTCCCGGACCTTCACAATGTCGACCTCAGCGTGCCGGAAGGCATTAACATCGATGACCCGGTCCGCATGTATTTGAAAGAAATCGGCCGCGTCCCCCTCTTGTCGGCGACGGAAGAAATTACCCTGGCCAAGGCCATCGAAAAGGGCAATGCTCCCGATGCGACAGAAGAAGACATCAAAGCCGGCACGATTGCCAAGAAGAAACTGACCGATGCCAATCTGCGCCTCGTCGTCAGCATCGCCAAGCGCTATGTCGGCCGGGGCATGTTGTTCCTGGACCTCATCCAGGAAGGGAACCTGGGCCTGTTGAAAGCCGTCGATAAATTCGACTACAGCAAAGGCTACAAATTCAGTACCTATGCGAC
>OGIT01000817.1_pt1 | contig 10430 bp, 15 predicted proteins | sample 1571881 | NCBI WGS metagenome assembly OGIT01 (sample SAMEA2582101, study PRJEB24529) | metagenome | biome: Human gut stool | place: China | collected 2011 | reverse complement strand
AGTTCCAAACTCCATGTGAGCCCGAACCAGATCAAAACTGGACAACTCATCCAGGACCACCATATCAAAATCCAGCCGGCAGTTTTTCCAAAGTCACACCAGATTTTCCTGATTCACAATGTAAATATCCGCCAGTTTCTGGAGAGCCCGCCTTCGTTCTGTCACGGTCCCCACCACTATGCTGCAGGTGAGAGCTTTCAAGTGATCCCATTTCTCGACGCATGGTATGCCGGCTTTTTTGCAGCGGCCTTGGCCTCTCCCCCGGGGCCTTCACTTCCACAAATCCCATCACCTGATGGGGCAAAAGGACCAATCGGTCCGGCATGCCGGAGAAGGACGGAGAAACAAACTTCAGAGCCACACCGCCCCGTTTCCGGGTTTCCTTCACAAGTTTCATTTCCAGGGTACGTTCCCGCATTTTTCATCACCTCGATGTTTTCCCCGGTGTCACTCTATGACGGTCTGTTCTTAAACTTTCTCTATAGGCTTTTTTCCATTTTTTCAGTCCTAAAAGAGAATTATCGGACCAAAGGAAGTTATCCCGGCTTCGGTAGCTGTTTTTATAGGCAGCGCAAACATGGTCAAATTGAGCCGCCGCTTTTAGGTCCTGAGCATTTTGGATTTCCCGTTTCTGAGGATACCGGCAGTTGGATTCCATCCCCGTACAAGATGCCGTAAACAGCGTAAATTTCACTTAGATCACCTCACTGATATACTTTGATGGCTTTCCCTTTTTCTGGTCATAAGGGGAACCTGGGCGGCTCTGTATTCCGGATAGCCTGATAAGCCGTAGGATCCGGGTAATGCTCAGCATTCCGCTTTTGATCCATCTCCATAGTCCACCCCCATCAGTTCCTGGGAACAGTCTTCACACAAAACAGCTGTTCCGAATAGGTCTCCTTTTCCTTTACCCAAGACTTCTTCCAAGTTTACTGGCACTTCCTTTCCGCAAACCGGACAGCGGCAGAACACATTCTTGTCCGTAATTTCCATCTGGAATTCCATATTGTCCGTAATCGGCTCCTTCACATAAAACATGGCGACTTCAACTCCTTCAAAAAATAAACAGCGGATACCAATCCCGCTACATGGATTAGAGAAGATTCCCTTCTCTACCTGTAACAGGACAGAATCCGCTGGGTTAAGTACCTGCATTAATTATTTTTTTAAGACGTTTTCCACTTTATTGGCAATTTGTAGTATTATAAAGATACCAGAATACATCAGAGTATTTTCACTTTAGAAAGGGGTACTGAATATGCTAAAAAGAAATGTCATAGCCAAAGCGCTTCTATTTTTTTCGTTTCTATTTTCAATATTTTTATCCAGTTACTCTAAGGCATTAGCAGCACCATTAGACCCACGCTGGAAATTGTATAATTCTAGTGGAGGGTTAAATCAATATTATGACATTAAAACTATAGAATATGATCCGAATGAGCAAATTGCCAAAGTTTGGACCTTACTTACCGGTAGCAACGGTGGAAAATCAAGAAGATTAGCGTTAATGGCGATATCATTTAAAGACAAGTACGATATGGGAATGCAAATTATTAAATATAATAATGATGGGGAGCTGGTTACTAACTTCATTCCAGAATCAAATACATGGCATTCGATTGCTCCAGATACCATTTTTGAAACCTTGGCAAATAGTGTTGCCTCTGAACTGCACATTAAGCCAATATACCCAGGAGGTCCAGATCGTTGGAAATGGTTACGCTCAACGGATAAATATGGATTATATGTAGCAAAAGATACAATAGCATATGACTCAAATCTGTCTGAGTACTCAATTTGGACCAAAAAAATATATCTTGATAATTCCATGCCAAAAACACTATATACCGTTAATTTTACTGATAAAACTATATGGGTGGTACAATCGACGTCACCTCAGATCCGATATGAAGGTCATATCCATCCTGTTCCGGAAAGCGATGAAGAATACATATATAAGGCTGTCAAAGATTTAGCGCAAAATCTTAAATATACACAGGATTAGTAAATCGAAAGCAATGGAGATGTTGATAAATTGAGAGCCAAAAGAGCATCCTTATGTACATTTATTTTGATGTTATTCCTCCTTTTTACAATTATCGCACCAGTATATGCAAATGATATAGATAACTCGAATTATATCCAAAATGCCAGTATAGGGAACATTACCTTTGATGATGATTTTGACTTAGATACGATTAGTGAAGTATTAGGTCCTTTTGATAGTGTCGAAAAAACAATAACTGATACTGGATTTATAGAAAAAACCTATTATTTTGAAAGGGGTACTGTTGATGTTTTATTTGATAAAGTTGTCGGTGCAACTGTAATTTTCCCAACTTCTCCAACTGGTGAAACACTTAGCACTCCACGAGGAGTAACTGTCGGACAATATAAGACTCAGGTTCTAAAAGCATATGGAAGGCCTGCTTATGGACAAACAGATATTTATTTTTATGGGGAAGGGCCATATAACCTTTGTTTTCACCTAAATAAATCAGGGTATGTTAAAGCTATCAGTTATTTTGTGGATGGGCTATGATTGAATCGCAATGGCACAAGTAATGAGAGTATAACTGTTGTTACCTTCAGGAAATCTACATTCCTGATTCGCAATGTTTCTCACTGACATACATCTCACAGTTTTCATCCTTGACTGATTGGTAGTTACCTGATAAATTAGTCAATCCAAAGTACTCTTCTTTCTAGGCTTTAGGGCAGCGCTCTTTCCGGCACTTTGCGGAGCGGTGACTTCCGTCACGGATTAGCAGTAATCTATATCAGGTTGCAGCTTTTCCGTCATGCGGATTACTGTCCAGAATAGAATCGGCGCCGGAGCCGGTTGGTGAAGGTAGCCGCCACCAGAGAAGAGTACTTTCTTTATCTGCATAACAGAACTGGGTATGTGATAATTTGCATACCCAGTTTTCTTCGTTTGTTTCAATTTTTACATAAAAAAGAAAATTTTGAGCAGAATCTCTGGTTGTCTTTCTGGGTTAACTTCGCTATGATATTGTTATAAAAAGGTCCTTTTCGGCCTGATGATTTCCTGTTTCAGGAGGCGTATCACCAATATGGAAAAGCAGAAAGTCCATCCCGCTGGATCCTCTCGGGAAGAAAAGATGGAAGAGCTGCTGCAGCATATTCCGGATTACTTATTTTTCGCAAGGGAAGAAAAAACTCCTGCCTGCAGCCTTGATTTTCCAACCCAGGATGTCTTGAAATTCCAATTTGATTTACCTAAGGACGAACGGTACCGCCTGAAATATAAAGGACGGAATCTCACACCGTATGATTCCTTTCTCTTCTATGAACCCGGGCTCATGGGGATACTGGCCTTCTTTTATGCCCTTGACAGGGGGTATGAAACGGTCCATCTCGAAGAAGTCGATACCACGGACCCCGCCCTCTGTTTCCGTATGGAAGCTGTTTCAGAGGAAACTTCCGATTCCTGTCTCCTTACTTTTTCCTATTCCTTTAAGACCAGGAAATGCAAAATCAGCAAAAAGAAATCGATCAATTATTTCAGGCTCCAGATGCAGAAAAATTTTTCTGATGAGGAAAGGCTCCGAAATTACTTACGAGAAAGATTTAATGCGTACTGCAATCCGTCCGTTCTGGACGAAGAAGTAAACTATTTTGACCGGGCTGTTGAGACCGTAAATTTCATCCGAAGCCTTCCCTGGATATTCGGTACTCCCTTGCCGGCCTTAACCCTGGCGGAGTTTTTAACCCCTGACCAAATTACACTCTATGGGACGAAGAAGAAATAGATTCCGAATATGTTTTCTCATTTTTCCTATGCCGCCTACCCACTCGGATTGTCCTTGTTTTTTCTTATTTCTAAAAATAGCCCGTCAGAGCCTCATTTTAGTGGGGTCCTGACGGGTCTTCTATTTATTGTCACCTGGAATCCTCCCGGAAGCTGCAGCCCGTTCCAGAAGAACTTGCTTTTCTTCTCTGCTCAAATTATGCTGGCGGGAAAAAGTATAAATGCTGTTCCTGGTGATGATGGTGTCTTTTTCTCCGCCCGGTTCCCAATCCCCCACCGTGCAATACATCCATCTGCTTACGCCCACCAGCATATGGAAGAAAACTTTTCCCGGAGCTTTGTGCTCAGATTCATACAGGATGATCAGGCCTTCCTTCCCGACAAAATCTGTACGCCAATCTCGATAGGACTGCTTATCATAGCGTTCCACCGCTGAAATGAGTTTTCCAAAGAAATAGTCTTTAAATCTGGCCATGTTATTTCCTCTTTTCATAAAAGGACAACCATATTATTAGAAGGACGCCACATATGTAACAGTCTTTTGCCTCAGATCAGCATTACAAAGGGTTTTGTGCTAATTTCTTCATTTCTTCAACGGTCTTATTATTCGAACACATCAATTCCACATACAGATCTTTGTTTTTTGAACGGATAATGATCGTCCCATACGCACAAATAGGAAGCTGCCTGTTGTCTTTGAATCGTTTATCAGGTGTTCCATTTTTATTGACTTTCAGCCATGTCTGGCCGATGACTTCAGCGTCATTGGGAACCAGCTCTTCTTCCACATAGGATGTTTTCTTGAAATCCAACAGAATATCTGAATAGCTGACCGCACCCACATCCATCGCTGAAACGACCAGCAGCTTGTCAGGCATAAAGTAAAGAGCCTGTTTTCGAAGTTTTAACCCAAAGCAGGACACATTAGAAAGGATATAAAAAGGCAGTTGATTGGTAACTCTCGCCGCAATACGATTGATTCCCCTTGATGCGCCGCCGTTGGTTCTGCGTTCAAGGCTGCTTTCCGAAATCACCTGCCAGAATTTAGCATTATTACCTAATTGCATCCATAGTGCAGATAAATGCTCGTATCTTTGCTTGGATTCCTCGTCGAAAGAATATTCCACAGGTACTCGCAGTTTTGTATAGACAAGAACCTTAAGGATTGCCCCAAGCAATGCCGTCAGGGCAAAAACCGGATACACTATGGATAATACCGCCGTGGTCAACAATGGAGTACTGATATAATTGTATCTTTGGACCGCTTTCAGTTTTTTTAGCAATTCGGCATATTCCGGATCCTGATATTCACTAATTTCTATTTTTTCGGTACTGACAGCAGGAGGTTCTAATGGCTGCTGAACTGGCTGGGCCCCGGGGACACCATTCTGTCTTTTGGGACCGTGTTCCTGCACATAGGATATCCCCGTTCCAGGAACAGAATATGTTTCACGAACTCTCCCACGGGCCGTTTTGGTGAATCTGACTCCCTTCATTCCCCAGCTGTAGCCGATTCCACTTTTACTGATATTGATATAGCATCCAAATCCCAAATTGATACGTCTTCTCATTCTCCATCCCATGAGAAACTCCTCCAATCGATAGTTTAAACTAATTATATTAACCGTTTGCAGCTTCTAAATCTTGGATTCCCAAATTTTTGAAGAACTCATAGGTAGACTTGAATCGACTCTCATTGGGAATATAAATTATGATTCCATCACGTCCCCTGGTTAGCAGCACGCGATAACTATTGAGTCGATGCTTTCTATCCACATTATCATGAATTATATCATTCCATTTGAGATCGTCAATTGTCCACCATTTCTGTCCATCCCACAAAACATCATCCTTCCAGCATACGATGGGCATATCTAATTCCAGTCCCTGACAGTTGAATTCCGTAGCAACCTTTTCAAAATTCCCGCTAGACCCTTTCTCTCCTCGGGGAAGGACATACCATGGTCCCCATTCCCATTTTGAAATTTTGGGATACCAGGGATATGCTTCTTTTGATGATGTAATCATTCCATAATGTTTATGATCTTCCTCGTGATATCGATTGATGCAATATTGCTGAGCCGCAGACAAATCCATGGTAAGATAAATAGGGAAATCTTCACCGATCTGACCAAGCAAGTCCTTAGCTTCCTTTGTGTAGCCTGCAATCATCATATTCACAAATTTGCTATACTGTCCTGCCGTATGGGTACGAAGAGAAACGGTTAAATTCAATTTGTCTTCTACGAATTTAGCTCTTTTGAATACTGGCAATAGTTTGGAAGGGCAAGCAACTTCCCAGTCAGGAGATAATGTATCTGCCCATATTTGCAAGCTGCCAATTTCCTTTTGATAGATGTCTTGCCCTTCTCCTACTAAAATGAGTAAAACGCCCCAATCCAGGCATTTGCTCATAAGATTTATCAATTTTTCAGGTTCATCCGGCCATGCTCTTTGGCCTTCGTCAAAAACGATTACGTTCCGATTAATATGCTTTTCTTTTTTATGTTATAAACCTGATTGACCAAAGATTTACTTTTAAGAGTATACTTTAAGACTTCTACAAGTGGATTGTTGCCGGATAAGAACCAAGTAGAATATTTTGTTTCTTGATAAACAAGCTGAAGCCCAAGCAGCGTTTTACCGGAACCAGGTACTCCAGTTACGAAAGCTAACAGATGCTTTTTATGAGTAAAAGCATACTGGACCTTTCCATGTAAAAATTCTATTGCATCCGGAATTCCTGCACTATAGGCCTGCCGAATCTCAGGTAAGGGCTCATGATTTGCATACTAGCGAGCAGCTTCAAGAACCGTAGAAAGTGGTTTATAGTTGGAATTGAGCCATTGGGTGATTGAAAAAGGTTTTGAAGAAAGGCAAGGAATCGAAAGTTTGTCAGGAGAACGTACATATACGTCTTTTTTTTTTGATTCTGAAGGCCCTTGGTTAAAGTCAGTACAAGAATAGGATAAACTGTTTTCCCACGGGTTTCAACGTGATACTCTTCTAAATCCCTTTTATATCCTAAAAGCTGGTCGGCCTGGGAAACTTGATACCGATCCCAATCTTTGAACTCAAAGACCACCACAGAGGAAGCACTGATCAGTAAAACGTCTGGGCGACGCTCTCCTTCATAGGGGAGCTTGTATTCAAATACAATATAATTGGTGTCCGGAAATTTTGCATTGGTCAACGCTGCCTGCATGACCTTAAAACAATTTCTCCATGCTTTGACCTATCCTCTATTTTCATTCTCATCAAGAGGGAGATCAGGATAAACCTGGTGGAACCTACGAATCATGTAAGCTGTCCAATTGTCTAAGTTCAATTTTTGGAATTCAGCCACCGTTCCTACATAAAAGCATCGATCATTCTCCATTTTCGCCCCCGTACGATAATGCTGTTCTGCAAAATTTACACTTATAATAAGTATACCATAAGCATTGTACAAAACAAAATTGCCCTAGCAGGTTACTCCAACCACGGCTATAGTCCATTTTGTAACATTACATACGAGCAAACTTCACTATAAAGGAGAAATGTGGTCATCCAGAAATGAAGGCAGGATGTTTCCCCTCTCCACCGAACAAATCTGACGTCTGATATCTCAAGGCCCGAAGGGCCATGTCTCACTTCTTTTCATGCCCCAAAATCCCACTCATGTCGGTAAAATTCCCGAATGGAAAGGCGGCCGGGAAGGGTTTGTCTTTGGCGGACCCCGATTCTTATTGAACCTTCATGTATCGTTTCAATTCTTCATATAAATTTTCCCGAGTTCCAGCCATTATCACCACAATTATAGCATCGTCTTCAACAACCACTGTATAGGCCAATTCGTAATTGGTTTTATTGTAATAAATATCATAACTGCGGATACCTGCCAAATCGCCTGTTTTTTCCTGACCGAGGGTGGGATCCTGGGCCAATTTTTCCAAGGCCTGCCGATATAGTTCTTTTAGTTTTTTATCTTTTAGTTTTTTTAGAAACCTGGCTGCCGACTTCATAAAGCGGATTTCTGCCATGGGTCAATCCTCCGCCGTAAATACATCATCCATGGTCTCATATTCTTTCTCCCCTTTTGCCACTTTACGGGAGTCAGAAAGCATGGCCTTTACGGCAGGAGCCACTTGGGCCTGTTTTTTCCGGAAGGCTTCCAGGAGTTCCTGGCCGGACAGTCCCTGGGCTATCAGATCAGCCAGGATGGATTCTGCCAGTTCTCCGCCCTGATTGGATGCAAGGGGACGGATAATGATGGCATCCCGGGTCAGGAGGCATTCTGCCTCTTTTCCAAATCCCACCTGGGCATAATATTTTTGAGGAATGGTAAATTGTCTTTTCGAGGATATAGTCACCCGTTTCTGATCCAGAACCGGTTCCTTCAGCACAGCATTGGTCATAGTGGTTTCCTCCTTATAAAAAAATGGTAAAACTTCCTTGTTTCAAGGAATTTTTACCATTTCTGATTGGGAAAGGCAAGCGCGACGAAGACGGCGCAGGGGATCGGGTATCTGGCGGGCCGCCGGGCCTGCGGCCCCTACGGTTGGAGCAGGAAGCTAACATCTGATGTCTCAGGCCCGCGGGGCCGTGTCTGACTTCTTGTCCGGTCCCCTTACAGGATTTCATATCGGTCAATGACCCAGTCACGGGCTTTCAAATCCAGAGCCCTGCCGCAGTAACCGCAGGTCTTGCCGTCCATCAGCGAAAGGCTGGCGCCGCAGCCCTGGCACCGCATCACGGAAGCGCCACAAACGGCCTGGGTTTTGCAGTCAGCATCCTTGATCATCCGGAGCTTCAGTTTTTCGCTCCGCTCCTTGATTTTATTTCCCTGCAGCTCCAAAAGGCGAAGCTCGGCGCTGACTTCCGCCTTCTGCAGTTTTTCGTCCATGCAGTAAGACTCCATCCTGATCTTTTGGATATCTACGTCCACCACATTCTTGTATGTTTCGATCAGGGATGATAAGTCCTTTTCGGAAAAAGCGTTGATTTCCTTCGGAAAGTCCGCGTAATGGATGGCCGCCAGCTTGTTCTGGATGCCACCGAAGAAGCTCTGGAGGGAGAAAAGAGGATCCGTTTTGCGGACCAGATCCCCCATCTGCTTCTCCTGCTCCTCTTCCTCCTTTCGGCGGTAGATCAGCTTTCGAGTCATGGCCCTGGAGAACGTGCTAATCATGAGTCCGAAGGACAGAAGCATCATCACGAATAGAGACTTGATACACCAGCCGAGGAGGCCCAGCAGACCGGCCACAAAAATCCCTCCGACCAGCTTCAGCAAGATATTCATTTCATCGGCTTACACAAACATGCCAATGAATCCAAAGTAAATCAGAGGCGTCATCATGATAAATGTCGCCCAAGGGTAGATCAGTTCCTTGACGGCATTTTTTTTGCTTTGATGGGTACGGAAATCCCGTCTCAACCCGAAACTGTCCACCCGGTTTTTCATATCCTCCACGGTAAATTTTGTACCGCAGTAATCACAGCCGTCCAGAAGGTTCTCTCTGGTGGTGGTATTCCCGCAGGAAGGACAGGTGACTTTATCCCCTCCCACCTGGTGGGCAGAAAGCAGGGTAAAATGGGCCACTTCATTGTCCCTGAGGCGTTTGATGATACGGCCTTCCTGGGTAAAGGTCCGGACGGCTGCGATTTCTTCGTAGATATCCTTCACCTGGTATCTTCCGTCAAAATAGACGTGTTTTCGGATGCAGGTTTCCCGGCCGGAATAGGCCCTGCGCACCGAATCCATCTCCAGTGTCAGTTTGTTCTTCAGGAGACGTTTTTTCTGCAGAGCCGCACTGTGCCACATCATCTGGGACGCATAGTTTTGAAGGTCACTGTTCTGTTCCGCCCAGTTTTTGGACAAATACCTGCTGAGGCTGCTGCGGAACCCGCTGAGGCTTTTGGACAGCTCATCACTGTCCGGCACCACCGGATAATTGGGAAAGAGATCATCCAGGAAGAATGGCCATTCTTTCTTGGTCCTCTCATATTCCTTATAGAGCACGTAAAGGCTCCAGACGGTGGCCAGACACAGGACAAGGAATCCCAACCCCACCATGCCGTTAATGTGTTCTGTCCGGGGGGCGTAGATGACCACAAGCATCAGCGCTGCCACCCAGGCAAGCGCCGGGGCGATAAAAGCCCTGGCATTGATTCCGTTGTTCTCCATAGGCTGCCTCCTTTTCTCCCTGCCACTCATTCCATACGTATTCCATCCCTACTATCGTTTTACGAAATATTCAAAATAATTACACTGTACTAAAGTACAGGTTTTGACCTTCTTGTAAACTTACTATTTGCATCACGTCACAGTCTATCATACAATAGATGCAAAACCATAACATCAACCTGATTATTTCGTTGATACCTCAGTCATATAAGGAGGAATCTTTATGTCATCATCCCAGCTTTTACCATTTGCGTCTGATTACATGGAAGGCGCACATCCTGATATTCTTCGGCGTTTGATGGAGATAAACCGTACACCCCTGCCTGGCTATGGCACGGACGCCTTCAGCGAAGCAGCACGCGGAAAAATCCGCTGAGCCTGTCAGTGCCCGGAAGCCGATGTTTATTTTCTTGTCGGAGGCACACAGACAAATGCGACTGTAATTGATGCAATGCTTACGTCGTATCAGGGATTCGTTGCGGCGGATAAGGG
>OGIT01000816.1_pt1 | contig 10451 bp, 9 predicted proteins | sample 1571881 | NCBI WGS metagenome assembly OGIT01 (sample SAMEA2582101, study PRJEB24529) | metagenome | biome: Human gut stool | place: China | collected 2011 | reverse complement strand
TTTATATTACTGGATGCTCTATGGGGGCCATGGGAACATGGGGAATGATAACTTCATATCCAGATATGTTTGCAGCAGCAATGCCAGTTTGTGGACAAGGGGATATATCATTAATGGAAAATATTAAAGAAATGCCTATATGGGCTTTTCATGCTACAAATGATCCTGTAGTTCCTATGTATGGACAAAAAGATCAATATAAATATAACAATAATATTATAGGAACTAAGACTATTGTATATAGATTAAAAGAATTAGGAAGCAATATTAAATTTACAGAATTTTCAGAGGAAGATATGTTAAAAGCCGGTGTACGAGTAGATGAAAATGCTATATATAATCATTTTGCATGGGTTCCTGCTTATAATAATGAAGAGGCGATAGATTGGCTATTTAGTCAAAGAAATAATAAAGCTTAGTTTTAGAACAATTAGAATAAGGGGGAATAAAGTAAATAAATACAATAACAATGGCTCTTAAATATATTGAGGAAGAGTATAAAGGAGCTGATAAGTGGGAAGAAAATATTAATTCTAAAAAATAAAGGTGAATAAAAACTAAACCATATGTGCAGAATAAAAAAAGCAGAGTACATAGGAGGACGTTTTTATGGAAAAAGATATTTTAAATAATGGTTTGAAAAATGAAGAAGATGGAAATGATAATAATAGTGAAAAAACTTCAGAAGCTGTTGACAAAATGAAGGATATAAAAGAATTTGGAAATACAGCTGTAGCGAATCCCAATAGAGATATTGTAGTATTATCAGTAATAGGACAGATTGAAGGACATTCAGTTTTGCCACCACAGACAAAAGCAACAAAATATGAACATATAATACCACAACTTATTGAGATAGAACAAAATGATAGTGTTAAAGGAGTTCTTATAGTTCTCAATACTGTTGGAGGAGATGTTGAAGCAGGGCTTGCCATAGCAGAAATGATAAATAGTATGTCAAAACCTACTGTATCTATAGTAATTGGAGGAGGTCATTCAATAGGGGTTCCTCTTGCAACATCATCCGATTTTTCGTTTATAACACCTTCAGCAACAATGATTGTTCATCCAGTAAGAATGAATGGTTTTGTTATTGGAATAGCACAAACATTTGAATACTTTAAAAAGATGCAGGAAAGAATTAATGATTTTATTGTAAGGACATCTAATATAAAATCAGAAACTTTAGAAAAATTTATGCTTCAAACTGATGATTTATTAAATGATGTTGGAACAATGCTGATTGGAAAGCAAGCTGTGGATTGTGGTCTTATTGATGAAGTTGGCGGAATAAGCGAAGCTATAAAAAAGTTAAGAGAGCTTATAGAAGAATGATATATAATATGAAATTAATGATAAAAGAAAATACGTTGTAAGTTATATTATTAAATTTGACTTCTTAAATAAGAGAAGTAATGTATATTTAAATTTATACGACTATAGAAAAAACTATAGTCGTATTTTATTTTTAATGTTATCTTATTAAAGGGAATAATTATATTTTGTAGAAATAATAAAAAGGAAGAGGTGATTAAAGTTGGCGAGAACTAAAACGAAAGGGAAGGGTAGCAAAAGCAAAAAGGCTCCTGTTAAAAGTGATAGCAATCCAGATATTACGGGTATAATATATATGGCCACTGGAGTGATATTTGCTATAGCAATTTATACAGATCTTGCTGGTGCACTTTCAACTATAGCTCAGACTATTGTATGTGCAGCTATTGGCGTTGGAATGTATGCATTACCCATATATCTTATATATTTTGGATTTCAGTATATAAAAACAAGGGGAAATATACAGCTAGACAAGTGTTTCTTTGGAATAACAATAATGGTTATTGTTATTATGATGGTATGTGGAACTTTAAATATACAAGGTTCATATACACCTGATAATTTTATAGAAAGTTTTAAAGAAATTTTATACGGTGATACGGAATTTATACATGGTGGAATTATATCATATCTTGTATGTTATCCTTTATACAGATTATTAGGTTTCTTAGGAGCTTATGTAATTTTATTTACTTTTTCTGTGATTTCGGTTACTTTGATTTTTGATATAACTTTATATGATTTAGGAATTAAGGCCTATAACACAAAAGAGAAAATTAAGACGAGCAGAAGAGAAAAAATAAATAACACAAGTAAAATTGAAAAAACCAGGAATAGAGACAGTTTTATTAATATTGTTGATAAAACTGAATCTGATGATGGTGAAAAAAGCAGTAGAGAGTTACTATCTAAGGTTGATAAAAAGATTAAAATTTTAGATTTTATGAAAAATGCACAAGAAGATGACATTGCAACAGAACCAATAAAAGAAGAAGTTTCATCGGATATTCAAATTGATAGTTTTCTTGATAAACAGGATGAAAAACAAAGTTATCCTGAGAAAGTTATAACAAAAGAAACAAATAAGCAGAAGAAAGAAAAACTTGATGAAAATGTTAAAGATGTTGTAAGTAAAGAAATACAAGATGTAATGGAAGGGCAAAGAGAAGAAAAAGAATATGTTCATCCAAGTCTTGAGTTATTAAAAACAAATTCAAGTACAAAATTAAATAGCAGTGATAAGAAAGAACTTATTGAAAGTGCAAATAAACTTGAAGAAATATTATCTAATTTTGGTGTAGATGCTAAAGTTACTCAAGTTACCAAAGGTCCATCTGTAACAAGATTTGAACTTCAGCCAAGTCCTGGAGTTAAAGTTAGTAAAATAGTAAATTTATCAGATGATATAGCATTAGGGCTTGCAGCTTCAGGGATAAGAATAGAAGCTCCTATACCAGGAAAAGCAGCTGTTGGAATAGAAGTACCAAATAGAAAACAAACGGCAGTATTCCTTAGGGAAGTATTAGAAAATGAAGAATTCATTGAATCTAAAAAGAAGCTAGCATTTGCTCTTGGTAAGGATATATCAGGTAAGTGTGTTGTTGGCGATTTAAGTAAAATGCCTCATACATTAATTGCAGGTGCAACAGGGTCAGGTAAGAGTGTATGTATAAATTCACTTATAATAAGTATTTTATATAAATATAATCCAAATGAAGTAAAACTTCTAATGGTGGATCCTAAAGTTGTTGAACTTAATGTATACAATGGAATACCTCATCTATTGATACCAGTTGTAACAGATCCTAAAAAAGCAGCAGCAGCATTAAATTGGGCAGTTAATGAAATGACAAAGAGATATAAGTTGTTTGCTGACATGGGTGTTAGAAATATGGAATCATATAATGAACTTTATAATAAAGGAATAATAGAGCAAAAGCTTCCTTATATAGTAATTATTGTAGATGAGCTTGCAGATTTAATGATGGTATGTCCAAATGATGTTGAAGATTATATAGGAAGATTGGCTCAGATGGCAAGAGCGGCTGGAATGCATCTTGTTATTGCAACTCAAAGGCCTTCTGTTGATGTAATTACAGGAGTAATAAAGGCTAATATACCATCAAGAATATCATTTGCAGTTTCTTCTCAGATAGATTCTAGAACCATACTTGATAGTTCAGGAGCTGAAAAATTATTAGGAAAAGGTGATATGCTCTACTATCCTGTAGGTGAAAGTAAGCCTTTAAGAGTTCAAGGGTGCTTCATTTCAGAAGAAGAAGTGGAACAGGTAATTTCATTTATTAAGAGTGAACAGGGAGAGGATACATCTTATGAAGAAGATATTATTGAACATATAAATTCTGCAGCTGACTCAAGCTCATCAGGAAGTCATGATGGTAATGATGATGTTGATGAACTTTTAAATGATGCTATAAATATTGTTGTTGAATTTCAACAGGCATCAACATCTTTTATACAGAGGAAATTAAGAGTAGGTTTTAACAGGGCATCAAGAATAATGGATGAACTGGAGGAAAGAAATATAATATCTGAAAAGGATGGAAGCAGACCAAGGCAGGTACTAGTTACAAAAGAACAATTATTGAATGAACAAAACAATGAAAATTAAGTTTTAAGAGTTAAGCCAATTAAATAAAAAGTAGATAGCATTATTTTTATTTAATTGGCAAATTTAATGATTATTTAATTTTAATGTATAAAAATAGGTGTATAATAATAGTGACTTGTAAAAAACAGTTCTAATTTGCTATAATTAAACCTATCAAAACGCAGGAGGATACAAATTTTGAGTGATAATAATTTAAAGATTGTAAAAGATCCAATTAGAATAAAAGACAAAACAAACATGTATAAAGTTGGAATAATAAGTTTAGGGTGTGATAAAAACAGAGTAGATTCTGAAATAATCCTTGGAAACATGAGCAGGGATTATACAATAACAAATAATCCTAAAGAAGCAGATATATTAATAGTAAATACATGTGGATTTATAGAAAGTGCTAAGCAGGAATCTATTGATACAATATTAGAAATGGCTGATTATAAAGTTAATTATAAATGTAAGCTTCTTATTGCAACTGGATGCCTTATCCAAAGATACAGTGAAGAACTTGGGGAACTTATTCCAGAATTAGATCTTATGCTTGGAGTTAATGATTATGATAAAATTAATAGTGTTATAACTAATTTTATAAACGGCAATGAGAAAAAAGAAGGACTTGTAAACTATACAGATGAAGGTATAAACGAAGGAAGCAGAATTCTTACTACACAAAAGGGAAGTGCATACATAAGAATAGCTGAAGGATGTAATAACTTCTGTACATACTGTATAATTCCTAAAATAAGAGGGAAATTCAGAAGTAGAAAAATGGAGAATATATTAAAGGAAGCAGAAGAACTTGCATCTCAAGGAATTAAAGAATTAATTCTTATAGCTCAAGATACAACTATGTATGGAAGTGATATATATGGAAAGAAAAATCTTCATGAACTATTAAATGAATTATCTAAAATAGAAGGAATAGAGTGGATAAGAGTTCTTTATTGCTATCCAGAAGAAATATATGATGAACTTATCGATGAAATGGCTCAAAATAATAAAGTTGTTAAATATTTAGATCTTCCGATACAACATATAAGTAATCATGTTTTAAAACTTATGGGAAGAAAGACTACTAAAGAAGCAATACTTAAAAAAATTGATACATTAAGAGAAAGAATACCTGGAATGATAATAAGAACTACATTTATAGTAGGATTTCCACAAGAAACAGAAGAAGACTTTAATGAAATAAAAGATTTTTTACAAGATTATAAACTTGAAAAAGTAGGAGTGTTTACATATTCACAGGAGGAAAATACACCTGCTGCAAGAATGGATGGACAAATAGATGAAGAAGTTAAAAAGCAAAGAGAAAAAGATCTGATGCTTTTACAAAAAGGTATTTCAGAAAAAATAAATGAATTGAAAATTGGCAAAATATATGATATTCTTGTTGAAGGATATGATGGAGAAGATTACCGTGGAAGAAGCTATGAGATGGCTCCTGAAATAGACGCAGAGGTATTTTTTAAGTGTAACGATAATCTTGAAATAGGTACATTTGTTAAAGTAAAGATAACAAAGAGTATGGATTATGATTTATTAGGAGTTGTGGTTGATGAATCTTGCAAATAAATTGACTTTAATCAGAATAGTATTAGTTCCTGTATTCTTAGTATTTATTGCAGCTAAGAATATACCTTATGGTAGCACTATTGCAACCGTAATATTTATTTTAGCATCTATAACAGATAAGCTTGATGGTTATATTGCAAGAAGCAGGAACCAGATAACGAATTTCGGTAAGTTTATGGATCCCTTAGCTGATAAGTTGCTTGTAACTGCGGCTCTTATATCATTGGTTGAATTACATGTTGTTCCTGCATGGGCTGCCGTAATTATAATTGCACGTGAATTTGCAGTTTCAGGTTTAAGATCAATTGCAGCTTCCCAAGGAAAAGTAATTGCTGCAAGCTGGTGGGGAAAGATAAAAACAGTAATACAGATAATAGCGATAATTTTATTACTATTAAAAGTGAATATTGGAGATTTTCAATATTTAACTAAGCTTGTTAGAAATAATAATATATGGTCACAATTTTTTGAAATTGTACCATCAATTATGCTTATGGCAGCAGTAATAATTACAATAATTTCTGGATATGAATACTTTAAGCATAACAGAGAAGCTTTAGATACTGATAAATAAAACTGATGTCATTGTTTAGAAACTGTTATAACTGGATATAATTAAAATGAATTCCTTCTTTTATATATACATAAAGAGGGAATTTTTCTTAGAATAATTATTGACTAAGTATGAGAATTATTCTATAATTAATACATAGAACATAAGTTCGATGAGAGGATGGTAGGATTATGGCAAATATAGATGCAGAAAAGCTAAAAGCAATTGAAAGTGCTATGAGTAATATAGAAAAGCAGTTTGGTAAAGGGTCAGTCATGAAATTGGGAGATCATAATGTGACGACTATGGATGCTATATCAACTGGATGCTTGGATTTAGATATAGCTCTTGGAATAGGTGGAGTTCCAAAGGGAAGAATAATTGAAATTTATGGACCTGAAAGTTCAGGTAAAACAACAGTAGCCCTTAGTATAGCAGCAGAAGCACAAAAAAAAGGTGGAGCTGTTGGATATATTGATGCAGAGCATGCATTAGATCCTAGTTATGCACAAAAGATAGGTGTAGATGTTGAAAGCTTAATAATTTCTCAGCCAGATACAGGAGAACAAGGTCTTGAAATAGCAGAAGCATTAGTGCGTTCTGGAGCTATTGATGTATTAGTTGTTGACTCTGTTGCAGCTTTAGTTCCAAAAGCTGAAATAGAAGGGGAAATGGGAGATTCTCATATAGGTCTTCAAGCGAGATTAATGTCTCAAGCATTAAGAAAGCTTGCAGGTACAATAAATAAAACTAATTGTGTTGCGATATTTATAAACCAATTAAGAGAAAAAGTTGGAGTAATGTTCGGTTCACCTGAAACAACAACCGGTGGTAGAGCGTTAAAATTCTATGCATCAGTAAGACTTGACATACGTAGAATAGATTCAATAAAACAAGGTGATTCAATAATAGGTAACAGAACTAGAGTTAAAGTAATGAAGAATAAGGTTGCACCTCCATTTAGACAGGCAGAATTTGATATTATGTATAATGAAGGAATATCAAGAACTGGTAATGTACTTGATGTAGGAGTTAAAGAAGAAATAGTTCAAAAGAGCGGAGCTTGGTTCTCATATGGTGATGTACGATTAGGCCAAGGTAGAGAAAATTCAAAAGTATATTTAAAAGATAATCCAGATGTAGCTCTTGATATAGAAAATCAAATTAGAGCTAAATATAATTTACCATTAGCTGAAGCAGCACCAGCTGAAGCTAAAAGTGAAAGCGCAGTAGATACTGTTTCTAAAGAAGATAAGACTAAAGAAAAATAAAATATTTTTACAAAAAGTTTAATATGATTTTTGTAAATTATTCAAAAAATAGCTGTATGTATGATGAGTCGTATATGCAGCTATTTTCACAATTATCAAGGATAAGATAGGATAATGGAGTAAATAAGCAGTATATGGGCAAACTTGACATATTTTTATTTTTAATATAGAATAAAAAGGAATACTGGTTTATCATATTCCGAATGCAGTGAGAAGAGTATGACACCTACTTACTTTCTTATTAAGATAAATGAGAAATATTAAATTAGGAGGTGTTGATGTGGAACTAGCGGTAATGATAATTGCTGATATCGTTATATTAGCAATATTAGGAATAGTGGTTTATAAGTCGGTTCAAAATACTACAAAAAGTAAAGTAGAATCACTTGAAAAAGAAGCAGAAGAAGTTTTAAAGAGAGCAGAAAGAGATGCTGAAGCTAAAAAGAAAGAAGCAATACTTGAAGCTAAAGAAGAACTTCACAGATTAAGAAATGATTTTGATAAAGAATCTCGTGACAGAAGGAATGAGATTCAAAGGCTTGAGAGAAGAGTAATTCAAAGAGAAGAAGCACTTGATAAGAAAAGTGAACTTCTAGAAAGCAAAGAACAAACAATTAATGAAAAAATGCTTGAATTAGATCAAGTAGAAGCAAAGGTACAGGAACTTTATAATGAAAGAAGAGCAGAACTTGAAAGAGTTGCAGCCCTTTCAGGCGAAGAAGCTCGTGAAATTCTTTTAGATGAAATTAGAAAAGAAATTACACATGATGCTGCGTTAATGATTAAAGACATTGAAAGCAGAGCAAAAGAAGAGGCAGATAAGAAGTCAAGAGAGATTATAACTACTGCCATTCAAAGATGTGCAGCAGATCATGTGTCAGAGACAACTGTACACGTTGTTGCCCTACCGAATGATGAGATGAAAGGTAGAATAATAGGTAGAGAAGGAAGAAACATAAGAACCTTAGAAACATTAACAGGAGTAGACTTAATTATAGATGATACTCCGGAAGCAGTCATTTTATCAAGTTTCGATCCAATTAGAAGAGAAGTTGCTAGAATGGCACTAGAAAAGTTAATAGTGGATGGCAGAATACATCCAGCAAGAATCGAAGAGATGGTTGAAAGAGCAACTAAGGATGTTGAAAATAGTATAAAAGAAGAAGGGGAACAAGCGGCCCTTGAAACTAGTGTACACGGTTTACATCCTGAAATTATTAGACTTCTTGGTAGATTAAAATATAGAACTAGTTATGGTCAGAATGTTTTAAAACATTCCATAGAAGTTTCATATTTAGCTGGCTTGATGGCTTCAGAGCTAGGTTTAGATGTTACTCTAGCTAAAAGGGCAGGATTGTTGCATGATATAGGTAAAGCCGTAGATCAGGAACAAGAAGGTCCACATGCATTAATAGGTGGAGATCTTGCTAAGAAATATCATGAATCACCATTAGTAGTCAATGCAATAGCAGCCCATCATTCAGATGTAGAAATGCAGTCTCTTGAAGCAGTATTAGTTCAGGCAGCTGATGCAATATCAGCAGCTAGACCAGGTGCTAGAAGAGAAACATTGGAAGCATACATTAAGAGGTTAGAGAAATTAGAAGAAATTGCAAATTCTTATGAAGGTGTAGAAAAGTCATATGCCATTCAAGCTGGTAGAGAGATTAGAATTATGGTTAAACCAGAAAAAGTTGACGATGTCGGTACAATTGAATTAGCACATAATCTAGTTAAGAGTGTCGAAGAACAACTTGAGTATCCAGGACAAATTAAAATTAATGTTATTAGAGAAACTAGAGCAGTAGATTTTGCAAAGTAGAAGATAGAAGTAAAGTATGTTTTGATTTTCAAAATGTGCTTTACTTTTTTTAGTATCCATTCTTAAGTAAAAGTTAGTTGAATAAATACTAAATTTAAACCTAATTATTTAACAAAAAATTAATAATTTAAAAATTTTTAAGGTAAAATTAAAAAAAAATATAAAAATAAAGGATTTTTAATAGATGTATAGAATATAAATAATGTAAACGATTAATATGATTCTGGGAGGAATAATAAAAATGGAAGTATTAAAAGTATCAACAAAATCAAATCCAAACTCAGTAGCAGGAGCTTTAGCGGCTATAATAAAAGAGCAGAATGTAGCAGAAATTCAAGCAGTAGGAGCAGGCGCTATAAATCAAGCTGTTAAGGCTATAGCAATAGCAAGAGGTTTTATTGCACCAAGCGGAAAAGATGTAGTCTGTATTCCGGCGTTTACTGATATACAAATAGATGGAGAGGAAAGAACAGCCATAAAATTAATAGTACAACCTAGATAGTTATTAATTTTAATGAAATTGGATAAATTTTGAGTTGAAATTATTAGTAAAAACGTTTATACTATAAGAGTTAAATGCTATATTTATTAATTTTTTTGTAAAGAGGTGTATGTAATGATAGAAAAAGAAGTTGTTGTTAAGAACGGTTCAGGTCTTCACGCTAGACCAGCTACATTATTAGTTAAGAAGGCTTCATCATTTAAGTCTGACGTTAGCATAGAATACAATGGTAAGAAAGCAAACGTAAAAAGCTTAATAGGAGTTTTATCTTTAGCAGTAACTAAAGATGCTACTATAAAAGTTGTAGCTTCTGGTGATGACGAAGCTTTAGCAGTAGAAGAAATTGCAAAATTAGTTGAAAGCTTAGAAGACTAATATATAGTTTCAAAGGTTCCATATTATAAATATGGAACCTTTTCTGTATATATAAAAAGATTAATATATTATTTTAATTATCAAAACTTATTATATTACATCTAAAAAGAAGAGAAACTAAATTAAGAGCGGCGGCACACACTATAACATATATAATTCTTTCAAGTATAGGAATTCCCATACAGAAAAAATTGACTATGTTAAAGTCTAATAAGCCGATTGTTCCCCAATTAAGAGAACCGATTAATACTAGTAAAAAAGATAATTTATCAAATATGTTTAATTTGCACATATTATATAACTTCCTTTCTGTAAAATATTATTTATATATTATATGTTTGAAAAATACAATAATAACAAAAAGTTAAGTTTATATAATGAATTTTATT
>OGIT01000814.1_pt1 | contig 10466 bp, 10 predicted proteins | sample 1571881 | NCBI WGS metagenome assembly OGIT01 (sample SAMEA2582101, study PRJEB24529) | metagenome | biome: Human gut stool | place: China | collected 2011 | reverse complement strand
ACAAATCCCACCCCAACTATTGACAAAGAGCCATAATATAAAAATGCTGCCCGAAATGAATCCATATGATAATGAATTCATCCCGGACAGCAGCACAAAGCCATGCCTGCTTCACCAATTTCACGCCATTTATTTCTTCCCGGCCTATTTCCGGCCCAGGCTCATTCCGGCCTTCAGCATCCTGAATGTACGGTCCGCGGCACTGATATACAGCTCTTCAGCCCGCTTAAGGGCCTCCTCGATATCCATGGCGCCATTTATCGTAGTCATAATACTGTCAATGCCGTAATCAAATATCGTCTCAGCCTTATCGCCCATACCTCCCACAATAGCTGCCACCGGGATGCCTCTCTCCCTGCAGCGCTTTCCGATTCCGCTGGGCACCTTTCCAAAAGCAGACTGCCAGTCCATTCTTCCTTCTCCGGTAATTACCAGGTCCACCCCCTCCAGGAGGCTGTCAAAATGAACCAAATCCAGCACAGTGTCAATACCTGATTTAAGATTGGCCTTCAGGAACACGCTGAATGCCGCCCCTAATCCACCGGCAGCTCCTGCTCCGGGAATCTTATCCACATCCACGCCCAGCTTTTCCTTCAACAGGGCCGCATAACGAATCATTCCGCCCTCTAACACGTCCAGAATTTCCGGTGTACCGCCCTTCTGCTTTCCAAATGTATAGGTAGCTCCATCCGGTCCTGTAAGGGGATTGGTCACATCACACATTACAGTAAACCGGGACTGGGACACCGCAGGGTGAATCCGGCTCACGTCAATATCAGCCACCCTGGTTAAATCCCGGCCTCTGCCCTCCAGCTCATTTCCCTGGTCATCCAGGAACCTTACACCCAGAGCACGCATGGCCCCCATACCTCCGTCATTGGTAGCGCTGCCGCCAATGGCTATTGAAATCTTCCGGTATCCCCGGTCCAGGGCATCCTTTATCAATTCTCCGGTGCCATAGGTGGTGGTGTTCAGGGGATTGCGCCTGTCTGCAGGCACCATGGGAAGCCCGGAAGCAGCTGCCATCTCGATGATGGCGGAGTCCCCTTCAAATTCTCCGTAAAAAGACTGTGCCTCCTCCATCAGAGGTCCATGGACCGTCAGCCTGCGGTATGTACCGTTTAATGCTGAAATCACAGCATCAATGGTTCCCTCTCCGCCGTCAGCCACAGGAACCCCCGCTGTCTCGCAGCCCGGAAATGTGCGCCCTGCCGCTGCCTCCAGAAGCTGTGTGATGCGCTCTGACGACAGGGTCCCCTTAAATGAATCTGATGCAAATAAAAACTTCATGGTTCCGCCTCCCAAATGTGATTGATTTTCTTAAGTCTATTGTACTGTTTCCAGGCCTCTGCGTCAATGTTCCAAAAAACACATATTCTGTATATTATTTATTCCTCAGCACAACAAACCTCACGGCAGTCCGCGGCCCGTTCTGCGGCCCGCACTTCCGCCTAATCCTGCATCATTTCCTTCACATCCCGAAAAAACACCATAGCCATGTAAAACACTGCCGACTGGCTCAGTACACGCACATCATATCCCGTCAGCTCCTCCAGCTTCCTTAGCTTATAAGTCAATGTATTCTTGTGGATGTGCATGGCATCCGAGGCAGCCTTCAATGAACCTTCCGCACTGAAATATGCCTCCAGCAATCCCATCCACTGACACAGCTCCTCATAACCGCAGTTCTTAAAGACCTTGCGCAGATACTCTGCCTTCACACTTTCAGCCACATCCTCCGTAAACAGCTCCAGGGTAACGCTGTCATACGTCATGACGTCCCGTTTGGACATGCTGGCCGAGCGCCATGCCTTGTTGGCCTGTCCATATGCCACATGGATGTCCCTGGCCCTGCCGCCGATTCCCATGACCAGCCCTATACCGAATTTCTTTTTCACGCAGGAGCGGATGCGGCCGGCCAGCTGTTCCATATGGCGGTCGGACGCACCCTGAACCAGAAAAATCTGCCGGCCTGCATTACGAAACACCAGACATCCCGCGCCTGCTAAAGAAGCAGCTTCCCCTTCTGCCTGTTCCAGCAGTTTCTGGCCCGAAGCAGTGGATGCATATTCCTGGAAGTTCCTGACGCCGGACACCATGACCCTTCTGGGAACCGAAATGTCGATTCCCAGCGCAAAGCCTCTCTCCTCCAGTATTCTCGGCTGAAGGAGTCCGCTTCCAAGGACCCAGTCCTCCAGAAACCGGTTCAGCACCCGCTGTCCCATACGGCGTTCATCCTGTTCCGCATTTTCGCGAATCAGTATTTCCACCATCTTCTTCACAATCTGTCCATAGCCAGCCACATCTTCATACCGTCCCGTAATACCGATTACGCCGGCAATACTTCCAGCCTGGTACACAGGCAGGTTCAGCCCCGGGCGTGAGGTAAGCGTAGCTTCCTCATCCCTCACATACAGCTCATCCAGATGCTCCCTGATGATTTTTCTGGCCCCCTCATGCAGCGTTCCGATACGCTCCGGGTCCGTACTGGCTATGACATAGCCTTCCGGGTCCATCATATTGATATGCTGGCCCACAATGGCCCCCACTTCCTCCACAATAGCCTGGGCTCCCTGCCGCGAAAGCCTCAGCGCCTGACCTGTCAGTTCCATCCATGCCACCTGCCTCTATTCAGCCTGCGACTCTATCCTGCCTGCGCCTCTATCCTGCCCGCGCCTCTATCCTGCCCGCACCTCTATCCTGCCTGCGCCGCAGCCGGCTATATGCCAAAAGGGGGCTGAGGCGCCGGGGACACCCCCAGAGCCGCAGCTCCCCCATATTCATTCCTGTTCCCTCTTGCTTCTGTTTATTACATTTTCCCGGATTTACTGGTAAATGGGGTATCTCTCACAGAGCTTTGTCACTTCGCTCCTGATATAATCCGCTTTATTCTCAAAATCCGTGGCAGCCAGCCAAATGCACCGGGCAATCTTGGGCATATCCTCTTCCTTAAGGCCCCTGGTTGTAATGGCCGGTGTCCCGATGCGCACGCCTGAAGTGACAAAGGGGCTTCTGGGGTCATTGGGAACCGTATTCTTGTTCAGGGTGATATAAACCTCATCACAGCGGTTCTGCAGTTCCTTGCCCGACACCTCCATGCCGCGCAGGTCAACCAGCATCAGATGGTTGTCCGTGCCGTCTGTAAGGAGCTTGAATCCCTCATTTTTAAGGGCCTGGGCAAGAGCCTTTGCATTGGCTGCCACCTGGTGCTGGTATGCCTTGAATTCAGGCTTTAATGCCTCTCCGAAGCACACTGCCTTTCCCGCAATCACATGCTCCAGCGGACCGCCCTGGGTTCCCGGGAAAATGGCCTTGTTGAAATTAAATTTCTCAGCCGCCTCCTTATTTGCCAGAATCATACCGCCCCTTGGGCCTCTCAATGTCTTGTGGGTGGTGGTAGTCACCACATCTGCATAAGGAATGGGACTGGGGTGTTCGCCCGCTGCCACCAGGCCGGCGATATGGGCCATATCAACCATGAGATAAGCGCCAACTTCGTCAGCAATTTCACGAAACCGCTTGAAATCAATGGTCCGGGCATAGGCGCTGGCCCCTGCTATGATAAGCTTTGGTCTGGCTTCCTTTGCAATCCGCTCCAGCTCATCGTAGTCGATGAACCCCTGGTCGTTGACTCCGTAAGGTACGATATTAAAGTAAAGGCCGGAAAAATTCACAGGGCTTCCGTGGGTCAGATGGCCGCCATGGTCCAGGTTCATGCCCATGACCGTGTCCCCTGCTTTCAGCATGGCAACAAACACCGCCATATTGGCCTGAGCTCCTGAATGAGGCTGCACATTGGCATAATCACAGCCAAACAGCTTCTTAGCACGCTCAATGGCAAGGGTTTCCACCACATCCACGCACTGGCATCCTCCGTAATAACGTTTTCCCGAATATCCTTCCGCATACTTATTGGTGAGAACTGTCCCCATAGCCATCATGACAGGCTCAGACACGATATTCTCTGATGCGATTAGTTCCAGGTTGCGTCTCTGGCGCGCGCATTCCGCCTGAATGGCCTCGCCCACTTCCTTGTCATATCCGGTAATAAAATCCATTACTTCATTAACCATTATCTTACCTCTTCCTTTCACAATGACAGCCTTTTTCTGCTGATTATAACCTATATAATAGTAAATTGCAAGACATATGGCAGAGCTGCTTTCTCTTTATCTGTTAATTTTTTATCACTGTTTTTCTTAAGAATTTCATAATAATTGTAGTACTTTCTTTAAACTTTAGACACAATTCGGACACAATTATAGGATATTATCAAACTCGTTCCATAAAAATTTGTGTTTAGAAAGTCTCACTGGGAGGCTTTCAGAGGAGGAAAACTATTATGAAGAAGACAATCGCAAAATCCATGACAGCTATTATGGCAGCAGCTATGATCGCAGGAAGCCTGACCGCTTGCGGCGGCAGCGACAACAAGGCTGAGTCCACTACTGCCGTAGAGACCACAGTAGAGGCTTCTGAGTCTGTTGAGGAGACCACTGCTGAGGCTGCTGACGCTGAGGAGTCTACCGAGGCTTCCAAGGAAGAGGCTGCCAGCGAGGCTAATGCTGAGGTTGCAGAGGAGACAACTGAGGCTGCTCAGAACTAATCTTCTTTGCCAAAAAGGGTGCTGTCCGCTGCGGCAGCACCCTCTTTTTATTCCGGAGCAATGAAGCTTCTGTAAAACTTTCTAACGAAACTTCCGACTTCCGATTTCTAATGAAACTTCCAATTCTTTACCACAATCTGCAGATTCCTGTTTCCGTTATACTCATTTATACCCGGATAGTAGATAATATCCATAACACGGCAATCCCCCTTTTCCTCCATGAACAAATCCCCATCCGTAAAAATCACGCCGTCCATGGCTGTTCCCCTGTCATTTACAAGGCTTATGCGCACCACGTTCCTGTTGCGCCCCATAACTCTGGCGCTGCGTATAAACAGTCCCTTCTGGGCAAACTGGGGCTTTTCATTTCCCTGCCCATATGGTTCCAGCAGCTCCAATTCCTCTATGAACGGCTCTGTTATGTATTCAAATGGCATGGCCACATCGATCCACACCTTGGGTATGAAATCTTCTTCGGTCAGCCGCTCCCGTGCATTTTCATTGAGACGGCGCCGGAATTCGTCCACATCCTTTTCCTCCAGAGAAAATCCGGCCGCCATGGGATGGCCCCCAAACTTCAGCAGAAGGTCCTGCACCTCCACCAGGGACTGGAACATATGATATGCCTCGATGGAACGTCCCGACCCCTTGACGCAGCCCTCAGCCCGGGTAAGCACATAGGAGGGCTTATTGTACCGCTCCCTGAGACGTCCCGCCACAATACCGGCCAGGGATTCGTGGCAGTCCGGCAGAAACACCACCAGCACCTTATCCTCCCGGTACAGCTCATCCACCATGGCTGCCGCCTGTTCAATCCCCTCCTGGGTCATGTCCTTGCGCTGGTCATTGAGAGCCTTTAATTCCTCTGCCATCCGGTCTGCCTCACCCTCATCCTCACACAGAAGAAGCCCAAGGGCTATCTTGGCTGTCTGGAGCCGTCCGCTGGCATTGAGGCAAGGCCCAATAACAAAGCCGATATGATAGGCTGTGATGGATCCGGCCTGAAGATTATTTTTCTCTATCAGTTTCCGTAGTCCCAGATTAGACGTATGTCCCAGTCTGGAAAGCCCTTCCTTTACAAGGATGCGGTTCTCTCCCTGAAGCTTCATCACATCCCCCACCGTTGCAATGGCTGCGATTTCCAGCAGGCTGAGCCATTCCTCCCGTGGAACCTTATGGACCTCATAGAGCACCTGCACCAGCTTATAGGCCACCATACCTCCGCATATATCAGGAAACGGATACAGGCTGTCCCTGCGCTTGGGATTGACCACAGCATCCGCAGGCGGCAGTATCTCCCTGTCCTCCGGCGTCTCCCCGGCCTCAGTCAGTATGTCGTGATGGTCCGTCACGACCACGGTCATGCCCAGCTCCTTTGCCCTTGCTATCTGGCTGATGGCGGCAATACCGTTGTCGCAGGTAAGGATGGTGTCAATGCCGTCCTCTGCCGCTGCCTCTATAATCAACTCATTGATGCCATATCCGTCCTTAATACGGTCCGGAATCTCATAATCCACCTCAGCGCCAATCCTCTTTAACGCGCGGTAGAGCAGATACGTGGAGCACACACCGTCTATATCGTAGTCCCCCACAATCCGTATGCGCCTGCCTTCAGCCGCCTTCTCTCCCAGTATCTCCACTGCCCGGTCCATGTCCGGCAGAAGGTGCGGATTGTGAAGCTGCTCCACAGAGCCATAGAGATACCGTCCTATATCTTCCATATCCTCCAGACCGCGGTTTCGTATGATTCTGGCCGTAACCGGGCTGATATGGTATTGTTCTGCAATTTTATCAAAGTCTGCCTTCTTGGCGTATAACATCCATCTTGCTTCTGTCATTCTCTTGTCCTGTCCTTGTCTATTCTTCCTGTTCCCCTGTGACCGAGGAATAAATAATGCCTGCCGCCATCCCTGCAAATGCCGGCACAATCCACCCCAGTCCCGCCCCGTATCCAGGCAGGAACGTAGTTGCCTGTGTGAGGAAGGGAATCACAAATTTGCTCTGTTCCAGGGCATATACCACGCTGACTGCGCCTGTAAACAGGATGGACGCAGGATACATGGCCGGCCACCTGTTTGTCAGCGGCCCTAAAAATGCCAGCACAATCAGCACAATGGCGATCGGATATATGGCATTTAAAACCGGCACTGACACAGCCAGTATCTTATTAAGGCCTGCGCTGGATATAATCAGACTGATCAGGGCAAACAAAAACACCCAGGCCCTGTAGCCGATTACAGGTATGATGGAATTAAAATACTGGCTGCAGCAGCTGAGAAGCCCAACGCATGTATTAAAACAGGCAATAAGAAAAATAAGCCCCAATATCATCATACCGGCATTTCCAAAGAGATTTCCTGCAACATAGGTAAGAATCCTTGCCCCATTATCCATGCCGCCGGCCGCAGCCCCCGCAGGCGCGCCGATGTGGGCCAGAGCCGCATAGATAAGGGCCAGCAGGATACCTGCTATGATTCCCGCCTTGATGGTTTCCCTGACAACCGCGCCCTCCTGGTCCACTCCCTTGGCCTGTATATTGATAGCAATAATAATTCCAAAATTCAGGGCCGCAATGGTATCCATGGTCTGATATCCTTCCAGGAAACCTGCCACAGCCGGACCTGACTTATAGGCAGCCGCCGGATCTCCGTAATGCCCCATGGGCCATACCAGGCATCCGATAAAAATAACACTGATAAGTACCAGCAAGGTGGGGCACAGTATCTTCCCCAGCCTGTCCGTCAGCTTATCCGGCCTGAATGCCACTGCCATGGCAGCGGTAAAAAACACCACCGAATACCCGAACTGCGCCATGGTCTGGACCGTAAAGCCAGTCCCGCGAACCGTACTGTTAAAAGAAACGCCCAACTGCTTAAGAACCGGAAACACCGTCATCTCAAAGGAAGTGCTGGAGGTCCTGGGAATGGCCAGGCACGGACCTATGGAGAGATAGATAAGAAGGGTAAACAGAAATGCAAAGGCCGGGTGCACCCTGCCTGCCAGCTTGCCGATGCCGCCTGAGAGGGCAACCGCAGCCACTCCCAGAACCGGAAGTCCCACCGCACTGAGAAGAAAACCTGACATAGCCTTCCAGGTCATGACCCCTGCCTGAGCGCCAAGAAAAGGCGGGAAAATCAAGTTTCCCGCACCAAAAAACATGGAAAATAATGTAAACCCGACAAGCAGAAGATTCTGCTTCGACAATTTCTGCTTCATATTTTTATCCCCGCTTAATACAAAATAAGAGATAAGAATCAAACTTTCCCCGCTCTTTCTTACCTCTGCTCGTAACATAATACCACAAATTACGACATCTTTCAAGAAGGTTGCATATTTGTTCAGCTATGGAAGAGCTATGGGGCCGGCACTGTGCGGCCAGCCATACCAATTCATTTGCTTCCAATTATTTTAAATTATTTTTCAAAAAACCATTGACATTTCTACCCAGACAAGCTATAATAGCTCTTGCGCTGTTAGAGATACAAATCAAACAGCAGCATGCGTCAGTAGCTCAGCTGGATAGAGCATACGGCTACGGACCGTAGTGTCGGGAGTTCGAATCTTCTCTGGCGCATGAAGAAAACCTCGCAGGTGTAAGCCTTGCGGGGTTTTTTGTTTTTCGCGGAAACAAAAAGGACAACCATTACTGATTGTCCTCCATCACCTCTCTCACTTTTTCCAGCATCACCGGCGTCAGCTTAAGAATCCGCTGCTTTTTAGACACCTTCTCCACAGCCTCCTCAAAGCTCATGCCATTACCAGCCGTCATGGCATCCTTCACCAGAATATAGTAAAGCATAACTGCCTTTTTATCTTCCCTTGGGAGCCTTTCCTTAAGCTGCTGCTCCACAGCCGCCTTCTGGGCTGTTCCTCCCGGAAAAATGCGGTGCAGATATTCCCTCTCCTCCTGCTCCCGCTCCTCCTTGCTCTTAATCTCAAATCCCAATATATTCATATTCCCCTCCTGCACGCCAGACCGGGGTTGAAAATCGCATTTCTTCGGCTGTGCGTCCCTCCGGCGGATTCCTCAGGGCAGACAGCAGGATTAAATTTCCAAACAGGCTCCGGCATCAATCACTAAATATAGTACAAGTATAAAATCCAGAGGGAAGTACGTCAAGAAGTTTCTCAGCGTTATCCGTTACTTGTCATCCGCCGCTTGTCATTCTCTGCCTGTCATTCTCCGCCCGTCATTCTCTGTCTGTCATTCTCTGCCCGTCATTCTCTGCCTGTCATTCTCTGCCCGTCATTCTCTGCCTGTCATTCTCTGCCCGTCATCCATCCCGCCCCGCTTCTGCATCATCAAACACGGCCTTATCCACTGCGCCGTCCTGAAATGCCACCACAGTGGTGCACACTGCATCCCCGGTGATATTGACAGCCGTCCTGCTCATATCCAATATACGGTCAATTCCCATAATCAGGGCTATGGCCTCCACAGGCAGGCCCACTGATGCAAATACCATGGAAAGGGTAATCAGCCCCACTCCCGGCACACCGGCTGTTCCCACGGAAGCCAGGGTGGCAGTCAGTATCACGGTCAGATAATCTGCTACGGACAGGCGGATTCCAAATGCCTGGGACGCGAACACCACAGCCACGCCCTGCATAATGGCTGTGCCGTCCATGTTGATCGTGGCCCCCAGGGGTATGGTAAAGGAAGAAATACGCCGGGACACCCCCATCTTCCTGTGCAGGGTATCAATGGACATGGGAATGGTGGCATTGGAGGTTGCGGTGGAAAATGCAAAGCCCATCACAGGCAGGAATTTTTTCAGGAACCTGACAGGGCTCAGCCCTGTAAAACCCTTAAGTATGGCCATGTAGACCACCAGCCCCTGTATGGCCAGCGCTGTCATAACTCCTGCCATATACTTAAGAAGGGGCAGGAACGCGTCAAAACCAATGCCGGAAAATGTCCTGGCTGTCAGGCAGAACACGCCGTAGGGAGCCAGCTTCATGACCATAACCGTCATCTGCATCATCACATCATTAAACTGGCTGAATAAATTCCCCACGGTCTGAACCGCTTCCCCCAGGCCGGCCAGAATGATTCCCACAATCAGCGCAAAGAGAATAATGGACAGCATATCCCCGTCTGCCAGCGCCCTCACCGGATTCACCGGAATGATGGCCAGAAGCGTGTCTGCCAGTCCCTCTTTCTCACCGATTTCAACCCGGGCTGTTTCTAAGGAAGAAAGGTCCAGTCCTGCTCCCGGGTTAATGACATGGGCAGTCAGTATGGCTGCGGTGATGGCCAGTGCAGTGGTTGCCAGATAAAAGCCCAGCGTCTTTATTCCTATTTTCCCCAGTTTCTTCGTATCCCCCATGGACATACTGCCGCACACCAGGGAACAGAATACCAAAGGTACCACTAACATCTGCATCAGCCGCAGGAATCCGTTTCCAATCAGATAAAATAAACCGTCTATCAGCAATTTATCCCGGATATCTCCCTCAGGAACAGCATAATGAAGAAGGATGCCCGCAGCGGCCCCCAGCGCAAGCCCTATAAAGATAGCGGTGGTAAGCCCCGGCCGTTTCCTATTTTCCATAGCCGATACCTTCCTTTCCCTCAGCCCGCCTGCGGCTCCCGGCCCTCCGTTCCTTCATGTATGCCTCCAGCATCACCTTCCAATGGGGCAGGAGACGCATATTAGATATGCGCAGCATCATATTGTCCAGCACGCTGTAGGAAGGCCTCATGGAGCTTAAGGTGTCCTCAGAGGCATTCACAGGTTCCACCGGGACCTGATAGCCCGCCAGCCTGACAGCCTCCTTTGCCAGCTCATACCGGCTGCAGCAGCCCTGGCCCGTTACATGGTACAATCCGTCCTCACCGTGCTCCATCAGCTCTATG
>OGIT01000801.1_pt1 | contig 10564 bp, 8 predicted proteins | sample 1571881 | NCBI WGS metagenome assembly OGIT01 (sample SAMEA2582101, study PRJEB24529) | metagenome | biome: Human gut stool | place: China | collected 2011 | reverse complement strand
TTTTGTGCCTTATCAGCATGGCAGCATTCAACTGGCGGGTAAGCGTATTGAGGGGCCGGGAGCAGAGCGCGGCGTGGTTTTTCAGAATGAAGGGCTGCTACCGTGGCGCAATGTCCAGGACAACGTGGCGTTCGGCCTGCAACTGGCAGGTATAGAGAAAATGCAGCGACTGGAAATCGCGCACCAGATGCTGAAAAAAGTGGGGCTGGAAGGAGCAGAAAAACGCTACATCTGTCAGCTCTCCGGCGGTCAACGTCAGCGGGTGGGCATTGCTCGCGCGCTGGCGGCAAATCCCCAGCTGTTATTACTCGACGAACCGTTTGGTGCGCTGGATGCCTTCACCCGCGACCAGATGCAAACCCTGCTGCTGAAACTCTGGCAGGAGACGGGCAAGCAGGTGCTGTTGATTACCCACGATATAGAAGAAGCGGTGTTTATGGCGACTGAACTGGTTCTGCTTTCACCCGGCCCTGGCCGCGTGCTGGAGCGGCTGCCGCTCAACTTTGCTCGCCGCTTTGTTGCGGGAGAGTCGAGCCGCAGCATCAAGTCCGATCCACAATTCATCGCCATGCGCGAATATGTTTTAAGCCGCGTATTTGAGCAGCGGGAGGCGTTCTCATGAGTGTGCTCATTAATGAAAAACTGCATTCGCATCGGCTGAAATGGCGCTGGCCGCTCTCGCGTCAGGTGACCTTAAGCATTGGCACGTTAGCGGTTTTGCTCACTGTATGGGGGGTGGGGGCAGCGCTGCAACTGATTAGCCCGCTGTTTTTGCCGCCACCGCAACAGGTACTGGCAAAACTGCTCACCATTGCCGGGCCGCAGGGATTTATGGACGCCACGCTGTGGCAGCATCTGGCCGCCAGCCTGACGCGCATTGTGCTGGCGCTACTCGCGGCGGTGGTAATCGGTATTCCGGTCGGGATCGCCATGGGGCTAAGCCCGACGGTGCGCGGCATTCTGGATCCGGTAATCGAACTTTATCGTCCGGTGCCGCCGCTGGCTTATTTGCCGCTGATGGTGATCTGGTTTGGTATTGGTGAAACCTCGAAGATCTTACTGATCTATTTAGCGATTTTTGCACCGGTGGCGATGTCGGCGCTGGCGGGGGTGAAAAGCGCGCAGCAGGTTCGCATTCGTGCCGCCCAGTCGCTGGGAGCCAGCCGTGCGCAGGTGCTGTGGTTTGTCATTTTGCCCGGCGCGCTGCCGGAAATCCTCACCGGATTACGCATTGGTCTGGGTGTGGGCTGGTCTACGCTGGTAGCGGCGGAGCTGATTGCCGCGACGCGCGGTTTAGGATTTATGGTTCAGTCAGCGGGTGAATTTCTCGCGACTGACGTGGTGCTGGCGGGGATCGCGGTGATTGCGATTATCGCCTTTCTTTTAGAACTGGGTTTGCGCGCGTTACAGCGCCGTCTGACGCCCTGGCATGGAGAAGTACAATGAGTGAACGTCTGAGCATTACCCCGCTGGGGCCGTATATCGGCGCACAAATTTCGGGTGCCGACCTGACGCGCCCGTTAAGCGATAATCAGTTTGAACAGCTTTACCATGCGGTGCTGCGCCATCAGGTGGTGTTTCTGCGCGATCAAACTATTACGCCGCAGCAGCAACGCGCGCTGGCCCAGCGTTTTGGCGAACTGCATATTCACCCTGTTTACCCTCATGCCGAAGGGGTTGACGAGATCATCGTGCTGGATACCCATAACGATAATCCGCCGGATAACGACAACTGGCATACCGATGTGACATTTATTGAAACGCCACCCGCAGGGGCGATTCTGGCAGCTAAAGAGTTACCTTCGACCGGCGGTGATACGCTCTGGACCAGCGGTATTGCGGCCTATGAGGCGCTCTCTGTTCCCTTCCGCCAGCTGCTGAGCGGGCTGCGTGCGGAGCATGATTTCCGTAAATCGTTCCCGGAATACAAATACCGCAAAACCGAGGAGGAACATCAACGCTGGCGCGAGGCGGTCGCGAAAAATCCTCCGTTGCTACATCCGGTGGTGCGAACGCATCCGGTGAGCGGTAAACAGGCGCTGTTTGTGAATGAAGGCTTTACTACGCGAATTGTCGATGTCAGCGAGAAAGAGAGCGAAGCCTTGTTAGGCTTTTTATTCGCCCATATCACTAAACCGGAGTTTCAGGTGCGTTGGCGCTGGCAACCGAATGATATTGCGATTTGGGATAACCGCGTGACTCAGCACTATGCCAATGCCGATTACCTGCCACAGCGGCGGATTATGCATCGGGCGACGATCCTTGGGGATAAACCGTTTTATCGGGCGGGGTGATACGAGTGCGGACGGTTCCCTCGCCCCCTTGGGGAGAGGGTTAGGGTGAGGGGGCGTTCACCGTACTTTCAACAGGTTAACTCCCCCTTTCTGAGAGGAAAAAAATTAACGCAGAATCTTCTTCTCAGCCAAATCCAGCGCAAAGTAGCTGAAAATCAGATCCGCACCCGCACGCTTAATCGAACCTAAGCTTTCGAGCACGACTTTCTCTTCATCTATAGCACCCGCCAGCGCGGCGAACTTAATCATCGCGTACTCACCGCTCACCTGATACGCGCCAATCGGCAATTCAGTACGTTCACGCAGCTCACGCACGATGTCGAGGTATGCTCCGGCAGGTTTAACCATCAGGCAGTCTGCGCCCTGGGCTTCATCCAGCAGTGATTCACGAATCGCCTCGCGACGGTTCATTGGGTTCATCTGATAGCTTTTGCGGTCGCCTTTTAATGCGCTTCCGGCAGCTTCACGGAACGGACCATAAAAGGAAGAGGCGAACTTGGTCGAATACGACATAATCGCCGTATCTTTAAAGCCTGCAGCGTCCAGCGCCTGGCGAATAGCCTGTACCTGGCCATCCATCGCGGCGGAAGGGGCGATGAAGTCTGCGCCTGCAGCAGCTGCAACCACGGCTTGCTTGCCTAAATTTTCCAGAGTCGCGTCGTTGTCGACGCCATGCTCGCACAGCACACCGCAGTGACCGTGAGAAGTGTATTCACAGAAGCAGGTGTCTGACATGACGATCATTTCTGGCACGGTCTGCTTGCAGATGCGCGACATACGCGCCACCAGTCCATCTTCCCGCCAGGCATCGCTGCCGGTTTCATCGGTATGGTGAGAGATGCCAAAAGTCATCACGGAACGAATACCGGCGTTGGCGATGCGTTCAATTTCGCGTGCCAGATGTTTCTCTGGAATGCGCATCACGCCTGGCATGGCTTCAACGGCTTTGTAGTCGTCAATTTCTTCTTCAACAAAGATCGGCAACACCAGGTCGTTAAGGCTAAGTGTTGTCTCTTCAAACATAGCGCGCAGCGCAGGAGATTTGCGCAGGCGACGAGGGCGTTGGATTAAGTCTGTCATGGTCTGCCTGATGTTTGTGGAATTAAGGTGCACAGTATACCTGAAGCGGGGCAGGAGTGTTTTACGAAAGTTGTCGCGATGTTGACAAGAAGAGAATGAAAGAGAGACCAGGACATCGTTGTAATAGAAATAGCAATAATTTCATATTCACTGAAAATATTTTTAATCTTTATTAATAGCTCTTGGTTATTATTTTGGGAGTTTGGTTGCCCTGCTATAAATTGAATAATTAAAACTTTGTTGCATATTGATAGGATATTTATCTGGTTTGTGTCTGTGATATTTGTGACGCGTATGTATCAAAAATAACATCATCTGCAACATATTGAAATATGGTGTTTTTATCAATTCGATGCGTGTTTTTCTCCATAAATTATATATGTCCACATTCGGACTTAGGGGAAAGAATAATTGAACCATTCGTCTGTAACACAGCATAATCGTTAGCGCGAAACATAATATGTTTTCTATGCATTGATAATTGATGGATCAACTTATTACGTCCCTGAGGAGGGATGACAAATGCACTCCTGGAAAAAGAAACTTGTAGTATCACAATTAGCATTGGCTTGCACTCTGGCTATCACCTCTCAGGCTAATGCAACTACTTATAACACCTGGACTTATTACGACAATCCAACTACTGCTCTTGACTGGAGCAATATGGATTTACCGGGTACTGTAGATGGTAACTATGTGAATTATAGTGGCTTTGTCTACTATAACAACACAAACGGTGATTTCGATACCACCTTTAATGGTGACACTGTTAACGGGGCTATCTCTACATATTACCTGAATCATGATTTTACTGATGGAACAACAAACCAGTTGAACATCAGCAACTCCCTGATTCATGGTTCAATCACTTCAATGCTGCCTATGGGTGAAAGCAGTGATGGTCATTATGTATATCAGTTCTCTGAATACGGTACTGATCGCGTAATTGATGATAATTGGCATGATGGTGATGTATTCACTTTAAATATTGCTAATTCTACAATTGATGACGATTACGAAGGTTTATACTTCACTGATTCATATCTGAATGGTGACGTTACCAAATATACTAACGAAACCTTCCGTACCCCAGCTGGTGAAGGTGAAGAATACGCCGGTTTGTTTGCAAACGGTGGTGTCGGTCTTGGGCTGGCAGTGAATCTTGATGTCGAAAGTAACATCAATATTTCTAACAACTCCCGTGTTGCTGGTATCAGCCTGACTCAGGGTAATACCGTAAACAATACTTACACTACTGAATCTCATACTTGGGATAACAATATCTCAGTTATCGATTCCACAGTGACTTCAGGTTCTGTAACTACTCTGGAAGACAGTGGTTTCTATGGTAACTCTGCGGAACCTAGTGATTACTCTGGTAAGGGCGGAGCTAATGATGTAGCTCTGTATTTCAGTGATAGTGCGGCTTCAAATTACTCCATGAAAAACAATGTTTATTTCAGCAATTCTACTCTGCTGGGTGATGTTGTTTTCGCAAGTACTTTCAACGCAAACTTCTATCCGCATGGTCATGACAGTAATGCCGATGGCGTACTGGACACCAATGGTGGCTGGGCTGACGACTCACTTAATGTTGATGAACTGAATATCACTCTGGATAATGGTTCCAAATGGGTAGGTTCAGCAACTACATCAGCGAATGTTGACGTTGACTCTACTGTATCGACTGACTGGTATGATGTTACAGGTAATAGCCTGTATCCAGGCGTTGTAGCAGAAGATAATGCCTGGGGTCGTACGATTGATAATCAAGTATTCCAGAGCGGTGTGTTTAACGTCACTCTGAATAATGGTTCTGAATGGAATACCGTTAACGCTTCAAACATTGATACTTTAGCTGTAAATAATGGCTCTGAAGTCAATGTTACGAATTCTTCCTTACTTTCTGATACTATTGGCTTAACTAATGGCTCTTCACTGAACATTGGTGAAGATGGTGAAGTTGCTACTGACCACCTGACAGTTGATAGCTATAGTACTGTTAATTTAACCGAATCTACTGGTTGGAATAACTATTCTAACCTGTACGCCAATACTATCACCGTAACTAACGGTGGTGTGCTGGATGTGAACGTTGATCAGTTCGATACTGAAGCTTTCCGTACCGATAAACTGGAACTGACCAGCGGCAACATCGCTGACCATAACGGTAACGTAGTATCCGGTGTGTTCAATATCCATAGCAGCGATTACGTTCTGAACGCTGATCTGGTGAACGACCGTACGTGGGATACTTCCAAGTCTAACTACGGTTACGGTATTGTTGCTATGAACTCTGATGGTCACCTGACTATCAATGGTAACGGCGACGTAGACAACGGTACTGAACTGGATAACAGCTCTGTTGATAACGTTGTTGCTGCAACCGGTAACTACAAAGTTCGTATCGACAACGCAACTGGTGCTGGTTCTATCGCTGACTACAACGGCAACGAGCTGATCTACGTCAACGACAAAAACAGCAACGCGACCTTCTCTGCTGCTAACAAAGCTGACCTGGGTGCATACACCTATCAGGCTGAACAGCGCGGTAACACCGTTGTTCTGCAACAGATGGAGCTGACCGACTACGCTAACATGGCGCTGAGCATCCCGTCTGCGAACACCAATATCTGGAACCTGGAACAAGACACCGTTGGTACTCGTCTGACCAACTCTCGTCATGGCCTGGCTGATAACGGCGGCGCATGGGTAAGCTACTTCGGTGGTAACTTCAACGGCGACAACGGCACCATCAACTATGATCAGGATGTTAACGGCATCATGGTCGGTGTTGATACCAAAATTGACGGTAACAACGCTAAGTGGATCGTCGGTGCGGCTGCAGGCTTCGCTAAAGGTGACATGAATGATCGTTCTGGTCAGGTAGATCAAGATAGCCAGACTGCCTACATCTACTCTTCTGCTCACTTCGCGAACAACGTCTTTGTTGATGGTAGCTTGAGCTACTCTCACTTCAACAACGACCTGTCTGCAACCATGAGCAACGGTACTTACGTTGACGGTAGCACCAACTCCGACGCTTGGGGCTTCGGCTTGAAAGCCGGTTACGACTTCAAACTGGGTGATGCTGGTTATGTGACTCCTTACGGCAGCATTTCTGGTCTGTTCCAGTCTGGTGATGACTACCAGCTGAGCAACGACATGAAAGTTGACGGTCAGTCTTACGACAGCATGCGTTATGAACTGGGTGTAGATGCAGGTTATACCTTCACCTACAGCGAAGACCAGGCTCTGACTCCGTACTTCAAACTGGCTTACGTCTACGACGACTCTAACAACGATAACGATGTGAACGGTGATTCCATCGATAACGGTACTGAAGGGTCTGCGGTACGTGTTGGTCTGGGTACTCAGTTCAGCTTCACCAAGAACTTCAGCGCCTATACCGATGCTAACTACCTCGGTGGTGGTGACGTAGATCAAGACTGGTCCGCGAACGTGGGTGTTAAATATACCTGGTAATATTCTTCACTCCGAAGAAATTCTGGTAATTTAATCTAAATAATGCCCGTCAAGGATTTGACGGGCATTACTGCAAAGGACGCGCAAATGTTATCTGTAGTTAAACCTCTTCAGGAATTTGGTAAGCTCGATAAATGTTTGTCCAGATACGGTACGCGCTTCGAGTTTAATAATGAAAAGCAAGTTATATTTTCCAGTGATGTCAATAACGAAGATACTTTCGTTATTTTAGAGGGAGTTATCTCTCTGCGTAGAGAAGAAAACGTACTTATCGGTATTACCCAGGCTCCTTATATTATGGGGCTGGCTGATGGTTTAATGAAAAACGATATACCATACAAATTAATATCAGAAGGAAATTGTACGGGATATCATCTACCAGCCAAACAAACCATTACGCTTATTGAACAAAATCAACTCTGGCGAGACGCTTTTTACTGGTTAGCCTGGCAAAATAGAATTCTGGAATTACGTGACGTGCAGCTCATTGGGCATAATTCCTACGAACAAATCCGCGCAACATTATTATCAATGATTGACTGGAATGAAGAATTGCGATCACGTATTGGTGTGATGAATTATATCCATCAACGTACACGCATATCGCGTTCTGTCGTCGCAGAAGTTCTCGCTGCTTTGCGTAAAGGCGGCTATATCGAAATGAATAAAGGCAAACTGGTCGCTATCAACCGTTTGCCTTCAGAGTATTAATCAGGATGCGGGGATAACTAGCGGTTTATTCCCGCTTAGCTCGGTCACCAGGTCATTGATGCCATCGCTCATATTTTTAAAGCGCGTCAACGGCGAACGAGTGACCACCACAAACGCGCCAATATTCTTCTGCGGGATCATCGCCATATAGGTAATGAAACCGCCACCACCACCTGTCTTCTGAATAATCCCCGGACGACCCTCTTTCGGGGCCATATATACCCAGCCTAAACCAAGCGCATCCGCTTTGCCGGGGACATCCATGCCAATCACTTTCGTAAACTGCGCGCGCTGATAAATCAACGTCTGCATGCGATCTGCCTGGTTACTGCGCTGATAAAAATCAGATGACAAATACTGCTGCATCCAGCGCATCATATCGCCAGGCGTGGAATAGACGCCGCCGCTGCCAATTGCCGCCAGCGTGTTATTGCATGGACTGGCACCGCGCTCTGCAACCATTAAACGGCGGCACTGATCCGGTGAGGGGGTGTAGGTGGTGTCTTTCATCCCCAATGGACGGGTAATCTGCTCTTCAAACAACTGGGTATAAGGCTTGCCGGACGCATTCGCCAGTGCATCTGCCAGCAGATCGAACGCAAGGTTAGAGTACGCCGCCTGACTGCCTGGCGCGGCTTTCAGCTTCGCCGTAGAAAGGTATTTCCAGCGTTGCTCGCGCGTTGGCCAGACAAACACCGGACGATGTGCCGCACCACCGGGCTGTTCACGGGGCAGGGCGCTGGTATGGGTTGCCAGATTGACCAGCGTAATGGGCGTCCCATTGTAGGTCGGCACGCGTGCGCCTGGCGGAGCATATTTACTTAGCGGATCGTTTAACTTTACGGTCCCCTGGTCGAGCAATTTCACCAGCATTTCACTGGTCATTAGTTTGGTGAGGGAAGCAATACGCACGACCGAATCCAGCTGCGGGCGAACGTTATTACCAGGCCGCGTTTCGCCATAACTGCGAAAGACGCGCTGGTTACCGTCGATAACAACCAGCGCCATCCCCGTGGCACCGCTGCCGTAAAAAATATGATCGGCATAACGATCGACAATATCAGAGGCAAACTCCGGTTCAGTGATCGGCTGCGCCGCATGGACGGAGGTCAATGACGCCGCACACAGCACGGCAGAAAAAAGCAGACTACGTTTCAACGGTGGTGTCCATAAATTGAATGAAGGTAACTGAGCGTATTTATACTACTCATTGATGGATTGCAAAGGGCGAATTAGTGCAATAATAGTGTTAAAAACGTAACGGCGCGTAAACACGATCTTTTTCCTGCTCACCAATGCCTGCATTTGTGATCCTGCGCGTGTTAATCCGCTTATGTAAACAATCTTTGGTTTGTGAAATCCGTCGAAACAATTCTTATGGTCAGGCTGGCGAACTAAGCGCCTTGCTATGGGTCACAATGGGCGGTTTCATTTGGCTGACGCTTTGTAGTGGTCATGCGGTTAATACACAGCAGTTGTTAAAACGATAAGAAGTTAGCAGGAGTGCATATGTTTAAGTCTTTTTTCCCAAAGCCGGGAGCGTTTTTTCTCTCGGCCTTTGTTTGGGCATTGATTGCCGTTATCTTCTGGCAAGCCGGTGGGGGAGACTGGGTGGCGCGTATCACTGGCGCTTCCGGGCAGATCCCGATTAGCGCCGCGCGTTTCTGGTCGTTGGATTTCCTGATTTTTTACGCTTACTACATTGTTTGCGTAGGACTTTTTGCATTTTTCTGGTTTATCTACAGCCCGCACCGTTGGCAATACTGGTCAATACTCGGTACTGCACTGATCATCTTCGTCACCTGGTTTTTGGTGGAAGTCGGGGTCGCCGTCAACGCCTGGTATGCACCGTTCTATGATCTGATTCAAACCGCGCTAAGTTCGCCGCATAAAGTCACTATCGAACAATTTTACCGCGAAGTGGGCGTCTTTCTGGGGATTGCGCTGATCGCGGTGGTGATCAGTGTACTGAACAACTTCTTTGTCAGTCACTATGTGTTCCGCTGGCGTACGGCGATGAACGAATATTACATGGCGAACTGGCAACAACTGCGTCATATCGAAGGGGCCGCACAGCGTGTGCAGGAAGACACCATGCGTTTTGCTTCAACGCTGGAGAATATGGGCGTCAGTTTTATCAACGCCATCATGACGTTGATCGCCTTCCTGCCGGTGCTGGTAACGCTCTCCACGCATGTGCCGGAGCTGCCGATTATCGGGCACATTCCGTATGGTCTGGTGATTGCCGCTATCGTCTGGTCGCTGATGGGGACCGGATTGCTGGCAGTGGTAGGGATCAAACTGCCGGGGCTGGAGTTTAAAAACCAGCGAGTAGAGGCCGCCTACCGTAAAGAGCTGGTTTATGGTGAAGACGATGCCACGCGCGCGACGCCGCCTACGGTACGCGAGCTGTTTAGCGCCGTACGGAAAAACTATTTTCGCCTCTATTTTCACTATATGTATTTCAACATCGCCCGCATTCTCTATTTGCAGGTCGATAACGTTTTCGGTTTGTTCTTGCTGTTTCCGTCAATTGTTGCCGGTACGATTACGCTCGGCCTGATGACGCAGATTACCAACGTTTTTGGTCAGGTTCGCGGTGCTTTCCAGTACCTGATTAACTCATGGACCACACTGGTTGAGTTGATGTCTATCTACAAACGTCTGCGCAGCTTTGAACATGAGCTGGATGGTGACAAAATTCAGGAAGTAACCCATACCTTGAGCTAAAAAGGAGAAGTAATGTCGCGCGTCAATCATCTATCTTCGCTGTCATTGTTGGCGGTTCTGGTTTTAGCGGGGTGTAGTAGTCAGGCTCCGCAACCGTTGAAAAAGGGCGAAAAAGCGATAGATGTAGTGAGCGTCGTGCGGCAGAAGATGCCTGCGAGCGTGAAAGACCGCGATGCCTGGGCGAAAGATCTCGCCACCACCTTTGAAAGTCAGGGGCTGGCACCGACGCTGGAAAACGTCTGCTCGGTGCTGGCGGTGGCGCA
>OGIT01000799.1_pt1 | contig 10572 bp, 13 predicted proteins | sample 1571881 | NCBI WGS metagenome assembly OGIT01 (sample SAMEA2582101, study PRJEB24529) | metagenome | biome: Human gut stool | place: China | collected 2011 | reverse complement strand
TACTTAATAATAGGTATCCGGTTTTCTCAGCTTCTTCAGCAGTTCCACCTGAATAAACATCATCAATATAGAGTTTGCCCTGCCATGGTAAACAAGTAGGACTACAGGCACCATACCGACTAACAAAAACAGTATGGATACCCCACTCAGCTCTTTTAGTGCCCTCACCAACAAGATAAGCTTTTTTGCTAGCATTACGAATAGCCATTTCAGCATATGTATCAATACCAACCCTACGGCCATTCTTGTATTCAATACAGTTGATTCCTTTTGCTAAAAAATCTTTGGTAGCCATATCGATAGCCTGATCAACTGTCATAGTTCCAGTATTAGCAAATACCTGGGCTTTATATATAGTTGAGCGGTATTGGTCATTGGCCATTCTAAGCATTGCCGAAGATGCTTTTTTTAGATCTTTTTCAGTTGCATTAATAATTGCCTTTAATTTCCTGTCATTGATACGAAAAAAAGCACTACTAATTGCTTTTGTAGGCTTTCTTGTGCTGAATCCATTTTTTATAGCTTTTAATATCTGAGCTTCCTGTTTTGTGTTTGCTGACTGATTAGTTCTTTTAAGAAGCTCCTCAAGTTTAAGCTTCATAGTATTATAATTTTTATTTACGTACTTTTTATTTGAACGCTTAAAATCTTCTAACGCTTCCAGTTGTAAGGTCTGCCAGGCTTCCCAGTTAAACCCTTCATCCTGCTCCCATTTTTCATGACGGGATAAGTTTCTAGTCATTGAATCAATCAGATATTCCTGCATTTCATTAAAAATACTGCTTATATCGTAATCGTTCATGACCAAACCTCCTAAACTAATTTTCTAACATAGTAGCTTTTATATCCTTTTCTGTTCCATCGCTGGACCTCATCAAGCAGTTCTACTGGATCCTCAAATTCATCTTTGCGACATTCAAAAATACCGTTTTTTTCAATACCAAGTATTATGTTCTTTCTTTTAAAATTCTTCTTAAGCTCACGTACAAAACCTTTAAATTCATTTCTGCCCATTTTGTAAGTATGACCATTAATTAACACTATCATCGATATCTTCCTCCGGATCATCTACATCAGGAACACTCATTCCTGGTTCCTCTAATTCAGTAACTCCCTGCTGTTCTTTTAAACGTCTTACTTCTTCGTCTTTCCATTCTTTATCTTTTGAATCGCCGTACATTTCTTCAACTGCTGCTTCAATCGACATTACTGGTGAACCTGGACGAGCTTTTGATACAGTTTCCACCACTGCCTCAAATGATGGATTTGCATATTCACCAAATGCCACTTCGATATCTTCAAATTCTCGAGGCTCCTTCATATTAAAAATATCCATTGCCTGCAATGCAGTGTTAACAACTTTAGGAATTGTTTTTTCTAATGCCTCAACAATCTTGCCACGAGTATAAAGTGTTGTTTTTTCTTTTTCACGCTGGGCGTCAGCATTATCTAATTTCTTAACATCAATCCCTAATGTAGATGGACTCATTATTCCCTGCAAGCACTGATCAAGAAAAGTCGTATATGACTGAATATAGCTTTCTACTGGTATATTGGGCTGAACTACTTCAATCTTGTCCTTGCTTTCCTCTTTTCCAGTATCACAAGTAGCGATATAGCGGTTATCAAAATCATTTGCTTTCATGACTTTTCCGGTTGTCGGATTTCTTGGCAGCAGAGAGTCGGGAATATATTTAGTGGCTCTACCCGCTCTAACAGCATCTGCCCACTGTGATATAACTTCATCAAGCGCATCCATACTGTCATACTTGTTTGAAAAAATTGACTTACCTCGATGTTTCCACTTTGATGATCTGTAGATTTTAAAAGGAACTGCTAAATTAACAGTTCCCCTGCTTATAACTTCGTTATCTTTTTCCTGATATCCTGAAAATACATAATCTGCTACCTTTTCAGTTTGTGGAATAGAATGTATATCTACTTCCTTGCCCGTACGAGCCTCTACAAGCTTGTTTTTAATATAACCATAACCATATGTCTCATAATGAATGTATTTCTTTTGATTTGCATCATAGACATTTTTAAAGATTGTTTCTACATAGCGGCCTCTCTTGTAGATAAATTCACACTGATCTGCTGGGTAAAATTCAATTATTGGATATTTACTCAGTAGTGTATCAAAAGAAATCTTAAACGCTCCGTCACCTTGAAATAAAGTATCAACGATTGCCTGTTCAGCAACATCATAGAAGTTGTTATCATCGGATATTTCTTTCCAGTCAATAGAACTTTTTTCAGGATCAATCCTATTGAGATCGCGTATAACGATACCTGCCAGTGTATCAACCATCAAAGAGGGCAGTCCTGAATGAATCTTCCTGATTGATATTTGTGGCACTGAACCCCAGAAAGTCGAGTTGTTGTCATTAACCTCTTCATAAAACTGCTGAAGTTCATAAGGATCACCGCGATACCAGATTTTATTTCTTATCGCATTACTGTCAAAGCTGTATAATTCTTCGATAGTAAACTGCGTATTTTGTGCCTCATTTAGATCAAGCCAGCTTTTTATCATATTTTTGATAGCACCTCCTATTTTACTCATCTAATCATCTCCTATCAGTGGATTAATTGTATTTATTTCATGTTTGTATGGCAACCAGCCATACTGACTGCCGTTGATCGTGTGATCACTTTTATCTTCAGGAGCATATTCATCATCTTTCCATGAATAAACACCCATTTCTCGTATATGTTCTTTGCAGTGGTCAACTACCAGGTAGTTTAAATTCTTTATCCAGTCCTGCATTAATTCGATACGTGTTATTATCAATGTCTTTTTCCATGCATTCGCAAGATTGAAAATAGACCCATTTATTCTCTTATATTTTTTCCATTCCATCATGGTCGCTTGATCTGCATTATCAAGATAACTGTTTCTAGCAAAACCCCATTTACGCTTATTCCTTTCAAGAAATGCTATTAGTCTTTCTATATTGTCACTTGGAGCAATTGGAATCTCGATTGTAGCATTGTTGAAGACTTCTTCATCAAGAATAATACACTTACCGCACTCAGTGATACCGATAAACATATAAGTAATCGTATCAGGACTGTTTTGTGAATATGCAGTATCGATACCGCATGTAAATCGTTTAAATTTATACTGTCTGGCCTGTTCTTCCGTAATAATATTGTCCTTACCAAACTGAGCAAATACAAGTCCAGTAGCCTTACCGCGCAGTCCCTGAATCTTATTCTTAAACATTTTAGTTCCTGGAGGTACTGAATCAATCTTTATTTGGATTTGTTCCTGAGTAAGAGCAGCGTTATCGTAAAAAGTAAAATACCAGTGAATCCATCCCTTTACCGGAGGTTCGTTGAGTTCTTCCAGCAACTCTTTAGGATAATCCTTGATATACCTTTTCAAAGGTCTGCTGCGATTGATAAATTCCTTATATACATCAAGTGATGGATCATCAGGGTTTGAAGTAGTCATCATGTATTCACAACGGTGAGTTATCTCACGCATAAACTCCATGTCAGCAATATTGACCTCATCGACATATACGCATCCAACCTGACCTCCTAACACCTTTTGCCAACGTCTCTTGTTATCATAACCGCAGATATAGATAATCTTAGTACCTTTTAGTGTTTTATACTCGACATGCGGGAGTCCGGTCTTTCCATGACCACCTGGCCAGTATTCAGCCAATCCCTCCATTTCATCAATCAAACCTCGTTCAGCATTGATAACATTCTTTTCAACTGTTCCTTTGTCAGCTCCTGCAATGATATGAAACTTAATATCACTGTCAGCCACCCTGAGCATGAATTTAACTACTCCAACAGTCGTTTTACCAGCTGCTGTTGTTCCTTCAAGATATTCTCTAGGAGCCCTTACAGTTAAAAAATCAGCAAATTTAGGACTTAGGATTAATGACATTAAACATCATCATCCTTTAAAGGTTTCATCTGTTTTAATAGCTCACTGATTGCATCCAGCTTCTTATCCTCGCCTTCGTTTTTAACTTCAAGCTTATCATTGTATATTCCCAGATGACGGTTTAGCATATCAAGGCTTTTATTCTTGTCATACAATTTTACTTCTCTTTCAACTATATCGCCATCTTCAGTTGGAATTGTTTTAACCTTTACACTGGCGATTGCTGCTAGATCATCGATTGAGGCTTCATCCATGACAATCGCTTCATTCAGATTCATTACGTCTGCCGGATTAACAAACGCAAGTCTTGCCAGTTCTCTTAGCACTCTATCCTGAGTAATACCTGTCCTCTTAGAACGTTCTGCCATTGCTCTATCTATAGCGTCTTTAACCTGTCCACGCTTTAACATCCTACATGCTTGTTCAGCTGCGGTTTTTGGACTGAAACCTGCCCGTATAGCTGCTTGCGTTCCATTTAGATCTATTAAATATTCTTCTACAAATCTTTCCTGTTTCTCTGTCATGATTTCACCACACTTTCTATAATCAAAAAAGCGAACCTCTGTCCGCTAATAATATTAAATTTGGTTGCAGGAGGTGGAATTGCACCACCGACTCCGGGGGAAGATCCCGACAAGCTGCTACTGCTCTATCCTGCCATAATAAAAGGCACTACTCTGAGCGCCTTAAATCTTCCCTAAATTCATCATACATTTCTTTAATTTTATTATACAAAACAACTATATCTGAAGCTTTGTCAATTAATTGAATCTTATTATGTAATCTATAATTATTACACCTGTCAAGATATATACTTATTTTATATCTTGGAATCATTTTATTTTTATCCATTTCTTTGATGTAATTTAGCATATGAATGCATTCGTCTAACATTCTAATAATTCGATCTACTGTTAGATTATCCCCCAAATTATTAAGATTAACTGTTTTTTTCAGTGAGTCAACATCATCTACTAAATTATAAAGCAAAGTTAATATTTTTTGATCATTGCTCATATCTTCAGGTTGTGGTAATTGAGATGCATTAAATTTGTATCCTAGCCTAGCTTGAATAATGTCAATTACGCTTTCTTTATTCTCGAGATGTTCAATTAATGCACAACTTATATCACGAACTGCTTCAGTTACATTTTCGTAAAGCCTATCACTTTTATAAGGAACAGTAGTTAATCCCCCAACATCAAATATTCTATCAGTTTTATCATCCATAATCAGCAAGACTGGTTTGTTATAAGCCTGTCTAATTCCTAATTCATATAATACGTTAGGATTTCTAGAGCTTAAATCACATATGGCCATTTCACATTCTGTCAATCCCTGAAAAATTTTTGTTACAATGTCAGTTGACAATACATTCTCATCTACTCTTTCAGCTGTCATCCCTGCTCTTTCAATCGCAGGCTTAATAATTTGTTCGTAAATTTTCATAAAATGACCTTCTTCATAACCATCCGGTGTACTAAAAGGCATCATTACAAAACATCTTTTGTTCACGTGTTCAATCTTTACTTCTTTTCCCATTTTTCTATCTCCCCATATTTTATGATATTTAATTATATCACACTATCCCACATAAAGCGACACCACGAATTAATGTTTCGGAGGCATTAAATGAATGGCGTACCAGGTGATGCCGCTTTATCTGGAGACAAAAAAAGCTCTGGGAGAATGAGCTTTTTCATATTTGCATAATCAAGGGGAAGTATAAGAAACACGAATCAACCAAAAAGAAATCGTTGGGGTGGGGCTTTACCAAAAACTCCACATATACACTATAACATATATAAAAGGCTCATGGTGGCTCATTATGGGTCATATTTAAAAAGAGTAGTTTTTCAACCACTCTAAATATCCAATGCCATTTGACTTATAATTTTTAAATCTGTATATGAAGGCTCCCAGTCATTAATAAACTGTACCGCTTTTTCAAAATCTTTAGATCTAATTTGACTTCTTGTTCTTACCCCAGTGAATGATGCCAAATCTCTACCTAAAGCACTATATAGCTTAGAATTTTGTTCCTTAGTTAGATTAAGATTTCTAGCATCCTTGACATACCGGATTCTATTCTTCACTTTCTTGTTAATACAGTTATACTCACCTGGTGTGATAGCCTGGTTCTCTTTAATGTCTTTTACATCAGTTTCTACTTTTGCTACCCTGTCGTTAGTTTGCTCCAAAGCATCATAAGTTAACTTCAACAATGACATTGGATCAGTTTTGATTTGTGGAACAGATAACTCCTTTTCCATTTCTTCAAATCTATTAACATACTTAGCAGTGAAAATAACCCCTTTTTCACCAGTAAGTTTATTTGCTACTATATCGCAACCTTTTTTAGTTAGTAGATAACATTTTCTAACCTCGCCTTTAGAGTCCTGATACTCGTTTGGGATAAAGAAATCTAACGAAGTCAATTTTGACTTGGTTAAAATTTTCTCATAAACTCTAATCTTTTTCAATAAATTAGCATGTGTAACCTCAATCATTTCAGCAACTTCTCTGCTGTCGATTGTTTTAATGCTATCCTTGATGATTAATCCATTATCCATTGCAGACACCTCCTAAAGCAAGACCATGCTGCCCTTGTCTGTAGAAATCAATAGCCCATTGAAATACTTTGATTATGTCATCCCCTGGTGCAATGTTTATTCCAAATCCACCTGTTTTTCTATCTCTAATCACGAAGCTGTGTACTCCGCCTTTTTTAATCACTACTATCATTATTTTTTCCTCTGTCTTTCCTAAATCTGTTAATTTTCTAGAGGCACTTGAATTAAAAGTATGATATATGCTATAATTCAGGTGCCTAAGGGTGACATTCATTAATCCGCCAAGATTATCCGTGAATGTCTTTTTTTGTTTCTAAATCTTTTTTGATTAGATTTGTTACATATTCTTTAATTGTCTGGTTTGAATCAATAACAAACAATTTTAAACATTTTGCTAACTCATCATCCAGTTCAACTGCAACTCTTTTCATGAACATATCCTCCTTTTTTGTTTGATTTTTTGAACTTGGCTACATTATATCATTGAACTTTTGAACTTTCAATGTTTTATTTGAATTTTGTTTGATTTTTTGAACTTTTTATTATAAACTTATTTTAGAAAGAGGTAGATAATCATGTCAAAAGAAAAAAAATACATTAAATTTGCACATAGATTAAAACAATCAATGAAAGCCAAAGAATTACGGCAAGTAGATTTAGTAGAACGCACTAAAATCAGCAAGGCTAGTATTAGCCAATATCTTTCAGGTGATTTTTGCCCTAAAAATGAATATCTTATTAGTTTAGCTAAAGTTTTAGAGGTAGATCCTTTATGGCTTTCTGGAATCGATTTGCCAGAAAGTGAAGATGATCTAGCTAAACTGTCTCAAAAAAGTGCCGAAAATATAGCCAAAAGAATAGAATTAGTAAAAAAAATATACTTTAAATTAGACGATCTTACTGTGGAGGGTTTAAATTTCATAGACGATTGCATAGATCTCTTACATTATAGAAATACTTATATTGCAGATTCTTCAGTTCTAGACTTGCCTTCAGAAGAAGAATTTAAAGCTGCCGTAGAAACCAAAAGAAGGGAAATGATTGAGAACGCACTGAAAGAAATGAAATAAAAACTCCCACTCCGACGAAGAGTAGGAGTTTTTTATATTTCAATCAGCTTTATTCCCTCTTTGTAAAATCTCTTTGTTTGTGAATAACTGTAGTTTATAAGCTTAGAAGTTTCGTTTAAGGAGCGAAACTGCAAAAACCTATATCCAAGTACCAAACGAGCTTTCTCGTTGCTTACAGTGTCAATAGCACTCTCTATTTCTTCCATTTCATTCATTAATCCCTGCTTCTCCGCCATATACTGACTAATTGTTTTATGACCGCCCAATGATGGACCATAATTAATCGCTTTGATTCCCATCATCTGATTATCTATGAATGCAATCCTGTCACATTTATCACGGTATGATTTTAAATATTCTACTTTTTCGTTGTAGTCCATCCATTCCCCTCCTATACGTACAATCTTAACTTTTATTAACGTGTTCTATATTCATTAATTTTTGCTTTAACATAATCCATAAGCGCCTCCTGACCACGTTCTTTATTTTCAAGTGCTTTGACTATCCGCTGATCCACAGTCCCTTTTGCAATGATGTGATAGATCAGTACCGCCTCATCCTGACCCGGGCGGTACAAACGGTCATTTGCCTGCATATAAAGCTCAAGCGACCATGTAAGGCCAAACCAGATTATGATATGTCCTCCGTGCTGAAGATTAAGACCATGACCGATACTGGCCGGATGAGCCAGAAGGATAGGAATATTTCCATCATTCCAGTCTTTTACGTCCTGATCATTCTTTAGTTCCCTGGTTTCAAAACGCTCCTGAATTCTTGCCTGGTCATGCTTGAACTGATAAAACACAATTACCGGCTGACCGTTTGCACTTTCGATAAGGTCCTCAAGAACATCCAGTTTTGAATCATGGACTTTTACCACCGAATGTTCTTCAGTATAAACCGCACCGTTTGCAATCTGCTGAAGCTTGTTACACGCACCTGCAGCATTAGAGGCAAGTACTGCATCACTTGTACCTAGCTCAATTACTGCGTCTTTTTCAAGACGTTTATAGTATTCAAATGCTCTTGTATCAAGTTCTACTTCAACATTATTGAATATCTTGTCAGGCATATCCAGATAATCTTCTTTCTTCATCGAGATACAGATATCTTCTATCCTGTCATAGATTTCTTTATCAGCATCTGGTAACGGCACATAATCATAAACGACATATCCATTTGACCTTCCCGGTTTGAAATACCGCTGCCGGTACTGTGATATAGTCTTTCCGAGACGTTCCCCCTGATCAAGAAGATATATTTGCGGCCAAAGGTCCATCAAGCCATTGGGGGCCGGTGTTCCAGTAAGTCCTACAACTCTTCTACATCTCCCAATATATTTTCTAAGTGCCTTGAACCGTTTTGCCTGATTATTCTTGAAGCTTGAGAGCTCGTCTATGACACACATATCAAAGTCCCATTTGTGGTTTTCAATCAGCCACACAACATTTTCACGATTGATTATGTATATATCTGCATCACGATTCAATGCTTCAATACGTTGTTTAGGACTTCCAACCGCAATCGAATATCTCAGGTGCGATATATTCTGCCACTTTTCAATTTCACCTGACCATGTACTCTGCGCCACCCGTATCGGTGCTACAATCAAAACTTTTTGAATATCCATTCGGTTGTAGATTAAATCTTCGATTGCAACCAACGTGCATATCGTTTTGCCCAGCCCCATATCTAACAGAAGTCCGCATCTTTTGTGGTTCAGGATCCAGTTGATGGATTTTTCCTGATACGCATATGGCTTAAACTGCATCAGGAATCTCACCTTTCATCAGGCTCGCTACCAGCTTATCTACCTGCGGTTTTGTGTTGATGAAAAAAGTTATAAAACCGTACTGCTTAAGCTGCTTGGCTCTCCACTCCTGCATCGGCGATATTCTTCCGCCCTTTTCTCTTTTTGTCTCTACAAAACATATCATTGAATTTGGCATCAATACTATTCTGTCCGGCACCCCCTTGGTTCCGGGGCTGTTCCACTTCGGACACATACCACCGAGGTCTTTTATTCGTTCAACTAAGTATTCTTCTATTTCTTTTTCCGGCTTGTTATTGGTTCTGCTGTTCCATGCCATTTAATTTTAAACCTCCCTTGACTTTTGGTTTTATTTATGTTACGCGCACATGCGTCATGTATATGTAATACACCCATATTGCGTTTAGGCGGGCATTTTATATAATTTATATTAATATTTAATACTGTATATATATATTTAGTGTTTACCTGTTTATCAATCTTCTAAACCCCTTATCACGTAAGGACTTAGACACGTACACACCGTTGTACACACTAATGGGTTTGGTGTTTACTCGTTTACAATGATGGTAAACGAATAAACATCCCGATTACACAGCTGTTACAGCTCTTGTATACGTTTATACCCCCGTTTAGGACCATAAATTTTAAACCTCATTGGGCTTCTCTGTTTTTCCCATGTACCTATATTCTCAATTATTTTATTGATGTTCGATATTTCATAAGCATTTAATTTCTTAGTGTCATCATACCCGAGTGCTTCACACCATATCTCCGCTGAACATACTTTTGTCCTTTGTACGGTCCCTACCTTATCAGAATCAATGAAATCCTGACGATCATACAGGTCCATGTCATCCCAGTTATCAGGTAACAGCCTGTCCAGATAGTCCTTTACAATTAGTTCATTAGGATCCTCAACCATGAAGAACTCCTGTTCCTCTTTAGCTGCTTTTTCCAGCTCCTCATCTAAAAATAACGGTTCATTAGAATCCCCATAAAGATACTTGGCTTATGCCCATATCTGGTTAACTTCTTCTTCAGTTAGATCATCAAACACACTTTTTCTTGATTTACCTTTAGCGCTGCCGCTGACAATCCAGAAGCGGCGGTTGCCTGTCTTATCTCTTAGAAACTCACTTTCGTTTGTTGTAGCGATGAAAATACACTGCCTAGGATAATTCTCGGTCCTGCGGCCATACGCCTTTCTAAACCTGTCCGTAGTCCCTGATAAAATGGATTTAATCG
>OGIT01000796.1_pt1 | contig 10624 bp, 8 predicted proteins | sample 1571881 | NCBI WGS metagenome assembly OGIT01 (sample SAMEA2582101, study PRJEB24529) | metagenome | biome: Human gut stool | place: China | collected 2011 | reverse complement strand
GGGGCTGGTGTGCAGGCACGCGTCGACTATGAAGCGATACCGAAACTCCCCGGTGTTGAAGAGTACATTAAGTTGGGCGCAGTACCTGGCGGCACTGAACGTAACTTTGCCAGCTACGGTCATCTGATGGGTGAAATGCCGCGTGAAGTGCGCGATCTGCTGTGCGATCCGCAAACTTCTGGCGGTTTGCTGCTGGCGGGCATGCCGGAAGCAGAAGATTCTCGGCGGTAATATTGGGTAGGGGGGGCCGGAAGCAGAAAATGAGGTCAAAGCTACAGCCGCCGAGTTTGGCATTGAACTGACGGCAATTGGCGAACTGGTGCCAGCGCGCGGCGGTCGTGCCATGGTTGAGATTCGTTAATTCAATGCGGTTGTTTATTGCCGAAAAACCGAGTCTGGCGCGCGCCATTGCTGATGTCCTGCCCAAACCGCACCGGAAAGGCGATGGCTTTATCGAGTGCGGTAATGGTCAGGTGGTGACCTGGTGTATCGGTCACCTGCTTGAGCAGGCGCAGCCAGACGCCTACGACAGCCGCTATGCGCGCTGGAATCTTGCGGATTTGCCGATTGTCCCGGAAAAGTGGCAATTACAGCCCCGACCCTCCGTGACCAAACAACTTAACGTCATCAAACGGTTCCTGCATGAAGCCAGCGAAATCGTTCACGCCGGGGACCCGGATCGTGAAGGGCAATTGCTGGTGGATGAAGTGCTGGACTATCTGCAACTGGCACCGGAAAAGCGCCAGCAGGTGCAGCGTTGCTTGATAAACGACCTGAACCCGCAGGCGGTTGAGCGGGCGATCGACCGTCTTCGTTCCAACAGTGAGTTTGTACCGCTGTGCGTTTCTGCGCTGGCGCGAGCGCGTGCCGACTGGCTGTACGGCATCAATATGACCCGTGCTTACACCATTCTCGGTCGCAATGCTGGTTATCAGGGCGTGCTTTCCGTGGGGCGCGTGCAGACACCCGTGCTCGGGCTGGTGGTGCGCCGCGATGAAGAGATTGAAAACTTCGTGGCGAAAGACTTCTTTGAAGTCAAAGCGCATATCGTGACACCTGCCGATGAGCGGTTTACCGCTATCTGGCAACCGAGCGAAGCGTGTGAACCGTACCAGGATGAAGAAGGGCGCTTGTTACATCGTCCACTGGCGGAGCATGTGGTTAACCGCATTAGTGGTCAACCGGCTATTGTCACCAGCTATAACGATAAACGGGAATCAGAATCCGCGCCGCTGCCGTTTTCGCTTTCGGCGTTGCAGATTGAAGCGGCAAAACGCTTTGGTCTGAGCGCGCAGAACGTGCTTGATATCTGCCAGAAACTGTACGAAACGCACAAGCTAATCACTTATCCGCGTTCTGATTGTCGCTATTTGCCAGAAGAACATTTTGCCGGACGCCACGCGGTGATGAATGCCATCAGTGTTCATGCACCGGATCTGTTGCCGCAGCCAGTGGTAGATCCAGATATACGCAACCGCTGTTGGGATGACAAAAAGGTCGATGCGCACCACGCCATCATTCCGACCGCACGGAGTTCTGCGATCAACCTGACGGAGAACGAAGCGAAGGTCTATAACCTGATTGCCCGTCAGTATCTGATGCAATTCTGCCCGGATGCGGTGTTCCGCAAGTGTGTTATCGAACTGGACATTGCCAAAGGCAAATTTGTCGCTAAAGCGCGTTTTCTTGCTGAAGCAGGCTGGCGCACGCTGTTAGGCAGCAAAGAGCGCGATGAAGAAAACGACGGCACGCCATTGCCTGTGGTGGCGAAAGGCGATGAGTTGCTGTGTGAAAAAGGTGAAGTGGTAGAGCGGCAAACCCAGCCGCCGCGCCATTTTACCGATGCAACACTGCTTTCGGCGATGACCGGGATCGCGCGCTTTGTGCAGGATAAAGATCTGAAAAAGATCCTCCGTGCGACCGATGGTCTGGGGACAGAGGCAACGCGTGCCGGGATTATTGAACTGTTGTTCAAGCGTGGTTTCCTGACCAAAAAAGGGCGCTATATCCACTCCACCGACGCCGGAAAAGCGCTATTCCATTCGCTGCCGGAGATGGCGACGCGACCGGACATGACCGCGCACTGGGAATCGGTGCTGACGCAAATCAGCGAAAAGCAGTGTCGCTATCAGGACTTTATGCAGCCGCTGGTGGGGACGCTATATCAGCTTATTGATCAAGCCAAACGTACGCCGGTGCGGCAGTTTCGCGGCATTGTGGCTCCGGGCAGTGGTGGCAGTGCTGATAAGAAAAAGGCTGCACCGCGTAAACGTAGTGCGAAAAAAAGTCCGCCAGCAGATGAAGTCGGAAGCGGGGCGATAGCGTAAGCGAGTGAATCTTTCGTGCTATTCGAGTCATATTCTGAAATATCCAGCGGATCAAGAAAATTCGTTGGATATTTTTTTTGCATGGATAAAATTATCGCCTCTAAAGTATGTAATAACAGGGAATGTGATGAAAAAAGTTTTATTACAAAACCATCCTGGGAGCGAGAAGTATTCTTTTAATGGCTGGGAAATATTTAATAGTAATTTTGAACGGATGATTAAAGAAAATAAGGCCATGCTGCTTTGTAAGTGGGGGTTTTATTTAACATGTGTTGTCGCTGTAATGTTTGTGTTCGCAGCGATAACATCCAACGGTTTGAATGAAAGAGGCCTGATTACCGCGGGATGCTCTTTTCTTTATCTATTAATTATGATGGGGCTTATTGTTCGGGCCGGTTTTAAAGCAAAAAAAGAACAACTGCATTATTATCAGGCTAAAGGTATTGAGCCGCTCAGTATCGAGAAGTTACAGGCGCTACAATTGATCGCACCTTATCGATTCTATCATAAGCAATGGTCTGAAACGCTGGAGTTCTGGCCGCGAAAGCCTGAACCTGGCAAAGATACCTTCCAATATCATGTGCTTCCTTTTGACTCGATCGATATCATAAGTAAAAGACGCGAGTCTTTAGAGGATCAATGGGGTATCGAAGATAGCGAAAGTTATTGTGCCTTAATGGAGCATTTTCTTTCTGGCGACCATGGAGCCAATACCTTTAAAGCAAACATGGAGGAAGCCCCAGAGCAGGTTATCGCCTTGTTGAATAAATTTGCTGTTTTTCCCTCAGACTATATCTCTGATTGCGCTAATCATAGCTCCGGTAAATCCTCGGCGAAGCTAATATGGGCGGCGGAATTATCATGGATGATCTCGATATCAAGCACAGCTTTTCAAAACGGGACAATTGAAGAAGAACTGGCCTGGCATTATATAATGCTTGCTTCTCGAAAGGCGCACGAGTTGTTCGAAAGCGAAGAAGATTATCAAAAAAATAGTCAAATGGGATTTCTTTACTGGCATATCTGCTGCTATCGCAGAAAGTTAACGGATGCTGAACTTGAAGCGTGTTATCGTTACGACAAGCAGTTTTGGGAGCACTACAGTAAGAAATGCCGTTGGCCCATAAGAAATGTTCCGTGGGGAGCATCATCCGTTAAATACTCATAAACGCCTGAAATTTTGCCGGGGGCGCTGCGCTTGCCCGGCCTACATTAGAGCGTAACTGCAATGAATTGTGCCCATTTGTAGGCCTGATAAGCGTAGCGCCATCAGGCATTTACAACTTAAATCACACCCTGCGCCAGCATCGCATCGGCAACCTTCACAAAACCGGCAATGTTCGCGCCCTGCACGTAGTTGGTTTGCTCACCTTCACCACCATGCTCAACACAGGCATGGTGGATATCCAGCATGATGTGATGCAAACGTGCGTCAACTTTCTCGGCTTTCCAGCCCAGGCGCGCAGCGTTTTGTGCCATTTCCAGGCCCGATGTAGCGACGCCACCAGCATTAGCCGCTTTACCCGGTGCAAATAGTACGCCTGCCTGCTGGAACAGTTCAGTCGCTTCGATGGTGGTCGGCATATTTGCCCCTTCGGCGACGGCTTTAACGCCATTAGCGATAAGCTGATGCGCGGCGTCAACATCCAGTTCATTCTGGGTGGCGCAAGGCAGGGCGATATCAACCGGTAGAGACCACGGCTGTTGGCCTTCGAGATAGACCAGACCAAATTCTTTGGCGTAATCTGCCACTCGACCATCGCGGCTGGCTTTGATTTCGATAAGACGTGCCAGTTTCTCTTTCGTGAATCCGCTTTCATCAACTACAGTGCCGCTGGAGTCTGACGCAGTGATCACACGAGCACCAAATTCCATCGCTTTTTCGATAGCGTACTGGGCGACGTTGCCGGAGCCAGAAACGGAAACGCGCATCCCTTCAAAACCCATACCGTGGCGTTTTAACATTGCTTCTGTGAAATAAACCAGACCGTAGCCGGTAGCTTCCGGGCGAATAAGACTGCCGCCAAATGAAAGGCCCTTACCGGTGAAGACGCAGGCGGTATTGTTGGAGAGCTTTTTCATCATCCCCGCCATAAAGCCGACTTCACGACCACCAACCCCGATATCACCTGCCGGAACGTCGGTATCCGCGCCCAGATGACGATAAAGCTCGGTCATCAGCGCCTGGCAAAAACGCATCACTTCACCTTCGCTTTTTCCTTTCGGATCGAAATCGCTGCCGCCTTTACCACCGCCCATCGGCAGAGTAGTCAGGGCATTTTTGAAGGTTTGTTCGAAGCCGAGGAATTTGAGAATGGAGAGGTTAACTGACGGATGGAAGCGCACACCGCCTTTGTACGGGCCGATGGCAGAGCTGAACTGCACACGCCATGCACGGTTGACCTGTATCTGGTTGCGATCATCAACCCATACCACGCGAAACTGGATCACGCGCTCCGGTTCAACCAGACGCTCCAGTAATGACATCTGGCGATATTTTGAATTTTGTTCAAGAAAAGGCCAGAGTGTGGTCATTACTTCACGAACGGCTTGCGCGAACTCGGTTTGATTCGGGTCGCGCTTTTGGACATGGTTGAGGAATGACTCCAGAGAATATGTCTGATCCATAGATATAAAACCCTTATATATTAATACGATTGTGCTTATGTTGTTTATGTCATGTGCTTTTGCAGTTTTCGACTATACCATCAAGAATGTGACGGTAAGCAAGAAAAAAATGACCCAGGAAAGCAAATTAATAACGAGAGTAATCTCATAACCAAATGCGATAACTCAGACGCTAAAGTTTTGCCACCCGGCTACCGTTATCAGTAGCAGAGACAATAACGTTAAGGAGTTCCCTGTGAGTCGAGCATTGTTCGCCGTAGTATTAGCATTTCCATTAATTGCACTGGCTAACCCGCATTATCGTCCGGACGTGGAGGTAAACGTACCGCCAGAAGTGTTCAGTTCAGGCGGGCAGTCAGCGCAGCCCTGTACTCAGTGCTGCGTTTATCAGGATCAAAATTATTCTGAAGGGGCGGTAATTAAAGCCGAAGGAATACTGCTGCAATGCCAGCGTGATGACAAAACCCTTAGCACTAATCCGCTGGTCTGGCGGCGCGTAAAGCCATAAACGCCTCTAATAATGGAATGTCAGCAGGGGCCAGCGGATATTGCAGCGCCTCTTCAGGTGAGCACCAGACCAGCGCCTGATGTTCATGTGCCTGTAACGTCCCGTGGAAGTCGGGTACGTGCCAGGCATGAAGATGGATAATCCGCCCCGAAACTTCTCGCTGATGGCTGGGAACATATTCACCCACAGTTGCTTCGATGCCCAGTTCTTCGCGTAACTCACGCACCAGCGCCTGCCGCTGACTTTCATCCGGCTCGACTTTACCACCGGCAAACTCCCATAATCCCGCCTGATCGCTCTGGGCGGGGCGTTGCGCGAGTAAAATTTTGCCATCACGTTCAATGATGGCGGCAACAACTTCAATCATTTTCATAAATTACACACGGGCAGATAAGCGAAAAATGCCATAATATCCGCACTGTTGCTCAATCAGAAAGGCTTTATATTTAAGGAGTGCCTGTGCTAGACCGCCATCTTCATCCCCGGATTAAACCGTTGTTGCATCAATGCGTGCGGGTTCTTGATAAACCGGGCATTACGCCAGATGGTTTAACATTAGTGGGATTTGCCATCGGCGTGCTTGCTCTGCCGTTTCTGGCGCTGGGCTGGTATCTGGCGGCGCTAGTCGTCATTTTGTTGAACAGGCTGCTTGATGGTCTGGACGGTGCGCTGGCGCGGCGCAGAGAGCTTACCGACGCGGGCGGCTTTCTTGATATTTCTCTCGATTTTCTCTTTTACGCGCTGGTGCCGTTTGGCTTTATTCTTGCTGCACCGGAGCAAAATGCGCTGGCAGGCGGCTGGTTGTTGTTTGCGTTTATCGGCACGGGCAGCAGTTTTCTCGCCTTTGCTGCACTGGCAGCAAAACATCAGATTGATAACCCCGGTTATGCACATAAGTCGTTTTACTATCTGGGGGGATTAACCGAAGGCACAGAAACGATCTTACTGTTTGTGCTGGGATGTTTATTCCCTGCATGGTTTGCGTGGTTTGCGTGGATCTTCGGTGCGTTGTGCTGGATGACGACCTTTACGCGGGTGTGGAGTGGGTATCTGACGCTGAAGTCGCTCCAGCGTCAGTAATTGCAATGTTATTTGCTACTGTCCGGGCCGCGTTCACCGGTTGCTACCGGATTTTTTGGATCGCTGCTCCATTCGTACCAGCCGCCGTCATACACGGAAACATTCTTCCAACCCATGGCGCGTGCGTACATAAAGGTTTCGGACGCGCGCCAGCCGGTGCCGCAGTAGAATGAAACTTGCTGCTCTGGTTTGATATTCCACGCTTTCCACATAGCGGTAATATCATCGGCGCTGCGCATGGTGCCATCCGGGTTATGAAAATCTTCCATATGCGTCGAGTCGCTACCAGCGTGTCCCCAACGTGCTCCGGCTATTTCACCTTTTGGTTTAATATAGCTGTAACCGCTGGTCGTACCGATAAATTCTGGCCACGAACGAATGCTCACCAGCGATGCATCCTGGCGATGCAGCAGTCCACGGGCCTGTTCCATATCGAGCATCAACTGCGGTTGTGCCGGGATCTTCACGCCGAAATCCGGTTCCGCTTTCACTTTCGGTGGCGTACCGCGCTCAACGGGCAGACCCGCGTCGGACCAGGTTTGCCAGCCGCCATCCAGCAGACGCACATCTTTCACGCCTGCGTAGAGCATAATTTGCGCCACACGCGCTCCAGCGTATACGTCACGCCCGTACAGAATGACCGTGGTGTCATGGCGAATGCCGTGTTTTGCCAGCATCGCTTTTAGTTGTTCATCAGAAACTTTGTTCCACAGCGGTTCGCTTTCCACTTCGTTGGTATCGATGTAGTCAGCACCGGGAATATGGCTGATAAGGTAAAGCTTAGGAGCGCCCCAGGCCGCTTCAATGACTTTCCAGTCACCGGCAGGTTTCGCCGTAACCTCTTTACCTTGTTGCAGGTCGTGCAGCCATTGCGGATAAACCAGCTGCTCAAAGTGCGGCAGTTTTTGTAGACGGGAAGGTTCGCTTAGCGCGTCACTCAGAATGGAGATATGCGTTAAACCTGCTTTTTGCAGTCGCGTTTTGACGGCGTCGACATCTTTGTCATTACCGTACAGCGCCACCGGGGCATCGGCTTTCAGGTTATGTTGCTTGATCCACGCGTTGAGCTGTTCGGTGCTCATTTTGTCGAGCCAGCTAGCAGAGAGGTTTAAGGCGGCAGGTTCATGACCAGAAGGGCCATTTAAGGTTTGTGGCCAGCCGTTATAAAACGCGCTGGGGCGAGTATCTATCGCTTTGCCATTTTGTTGCTGAAGTTGGTCAAGTGCAAGAGGCTTCGCCAGTTCAGCGGCCCACGAAGAAGCGCAAGCCAGCCCTAAAGCCATTGCCAGCGCGGTCATTTGAGAAACACGTTTCATCGAAAATCCCGACATTGTAGTTTTGAGTGCGCCATTCTGAACTGACGCATTGAGAAAAACTTTGCGTTATCGCAGTTTGTTGTAATTTTCTGACCACTGCGCCATATCCAGAACAGAACTATCAGCAGGAACATCCTGGAGATCGTGCGTTACCTGAACGACCGGGATCGCCAGGGCGCGAACTTCGCTGAACACCCACTGGCGAAAATTATCGCGCAGAGCCACATCAAGACGGCTGAATGGCTCATCCAGGAGTAACGCTTTTGGTTGGGCGAGAAGGGCGCGTAGTAGAGCAACGCGCGCTCGCTGACCGCCAGACAAAGTGGCAGGATCCTGATGGAAAGCTCCCTCAAGGCCTGAACGCTCAAGTGCATCATTCACGGCATTACGTCGGGCATTCCCTTTAAGTGTCGCCGGTAGCGCCAGCAGTAAATTTTGCCCGACACTGAACTGGTCAAATAACAGTGCATCCTGAAAAAGAATGCCAATCTGACGCTGTGCGGTGGGTAGCATGTCAATCCGTTGCTCATTGAGCCATAGCTCACCTGTACAAGAAAACTGTCCAGCCAGTGCACCAATCATCCATGAAAACAGAGTGGATTTTCCACAGCCAGACGGCCCCATTAACGTGACAATGTCACCTTTATCCACCGTAAAGTTAACGTTTGTCAGCAAGCGGCTTTCTGGTAAACGTAGCGAAACATTTTTCACGCAGAGCATTAGCGGAGTCCTTGTCTGACATAACCTACCCATTTTGCGACTAACGCGGTCAGGGCAAAAATAATAAGCGGTAATAGCAGTTGCCATAAAGCCTGGGCGGCGAGAATACCGTTGCTGCCGCCGCTGCTTAATGCCACCGCCTCAGTGGTGAGCGTCGGAAAACGCCCCGCGCCCAGCCACAGCGTTGGCATATACTGCGCAATACCGACTGCAAATCCCACCGCGAAGGCAATCAGCGTAGGGCGTAGCATAAGCGGACATTTCACGTAAAAGAAGATTTTGGCCCGCGACCAGCCCAGTGTTTGCGCAATCAAAATTAACCGTGAATCAATGCGCTGCCAGGCGGGTTGCAGGATAAACAGCATCCATGGCATTACCCACAGCAGATGCCCCCAGACCACCGCCGTCCAGCTTCCATCCAGGTTCAGCCATAGCGCCAGCGTGTACTGGCCCGCCACCAGTGGCAGAGCGGGTAATAAAATGGGCAACCATAGCCACAACTGGCGACGCTGTGGCCCCCATTCCAGCCACAGCAGTAACAGGAGCAAAGCGATGAATGTCGCCACCAGCCCCATTGTCAGGCTGTTGATGAGCGCTTCACTATTGATCGTCGACTGATCCGCGAGGATCGCCAGCAGAACCACACACAGCACACCGGTTAAGGGTAAAAAAATCGCCAGCGTATTGCCCGGCAATAAAGGCGTGGCAGGCTTGCGAACGCCATCCACGCGGGGAATAGTGCGCCGCCAGCTGCGCCATAGCAGATAGCTCAGCAAAACGTAGGCGGCGAGTAACAGCATCAACAGCAGGCTGGCAAGCGCGCCTTTTGTTTGTTGGTCAATGTCGCCCTGGGTTAACCACTGCCAGCTAATTACCGCCAGCGTCGGGGGATTACCTGGCCCGAGAATAATTGCCACATCCACGACCGACAGCGACCAGGCAACAATCGCCAGCATCGCCATTGCCAGCGCAGGCGCGACGGAGGGCAACAGCAGCCAGTTCAGGCATTGCCAGCGGCTGTAGCCCAGCGAATCCAGCACAATGACCTGCTGCAACAGCCATTTTTCGCTCAATACTGCTGCTAAGATCCACAGCAGAAATGCGCTTTCTTTCACTGCAAGGGTGAGGCCCAGACCGATGCCAAATCGGTCCATTGGCGGAGTGAAATACGGGAAATAGTCATAAAGCAGCCCTCCGTCAGCAAAGAGCAGAAGGGCGCTGGTGGCAAAAGCCACATGGGGAATGGCGAGCAGCCACGGCAGACGGGCGCACATACGCTGCCATTTCGGCCCAGGCCACAGCGCCACAATCACCAGCAGGGCAATCAACAATGCCCCGACCGCCGCGATGGTTGTCGACACCAGCGTTGCCAGTAATGCCTGCGGTAACTGTGGATCGGCAAATAACGCCTGCCAGTGTGTCAACGACAAAGCAGGCGATATCAGCGTGAGAGCTGCCGGGATCAGCGGTGCATAAATCACCGCCACCATCGCCCACAGCAAAAAGATTAATGCGTACCGTAACGGTGTAGCCATTCTTGTTCCAGCGCATTTACCCAACCTGCGTGCGGTTCAGCCAGTACCGGCGGCAGATCCTGCGGCATTCTTGATTGCAATGATTCGCGCTGCCCGTCAGGCAGTTTTTGCGGTTCGAGAACAGAAGGATCGCCCCAGACAGCGGGATCTGCTTTACGCAGTTGCGCATCGGGTGAGAGCAGGAAATTGGCAACTACCTTCGCCGCAGCACTGGCATTCGCGTTGGCAGGAATGGTGACGAAATGCACGTTGCCAATCATCCCCTCGCGAAAGCCAAAACTGTAACTGCTTGCAGGCAAATCGCCGCTGGCGATTTTTTGCTGCGCATGCGCGGGGTTAAAGGTCAGCGACAGGCGCAATGTGCCGGCTTTCAGCAGAGCATCCATCCGCGCGGGTGAAGGCGGGAAATCCTTTCCTTCGCGCCACAAATACGGATGCAGCACATCAAGATATTGCCACAAGGGAGCAGTGACTCGGGCGAAAGTCGCATCGTCCGGCGCTTCTTTTAAT
>OGIT01000795.1_pt1 | contig 10660 bp, 9 predicted proteins | sample 1571881 | NCBI WGS metagenome assembly OGIT01 (sample SAMEA2582101, study PRJEB24529) | metagenome | biome: Human gut stool | place: China | collected 2011 | reverse complement strand
AAATGAAATGGCGGCAAAGCCGTGGCCTGACCCCATTGTTGATGGCGCTGCTGGCCATTTCATTAAGTCGGGTAAAACCGCGGCAAGGGCGATTTTCAACGTTATTGCCACTGACGTTGCTGTTTATTGCCATTTTTTATGGCGGTGACGTCTGCCGTACGCTGGTGGCTAACGGCGCGATTCCTCTCATTCCTGGTTTGTGGTTAGTACCCGGACTCATGCTAATGGGCCTGCTGATGCTGGTCGCACGCGACTTCTCTTTGCTGCAGAAATTTTCCCGATGAATGTTTTCAGCCGCTATTTAATCCGTCATCTCTTTCTCGGTTTTGCCGCCGCCGCAGGGCTATTGCTGCCGCTTTTTACCACCTTCAACCTGATTAACGAACTGGATGATGTCAGCCCGGGCGGTTATCGCTGGACTCAGGCGGTGCTGGTGGTGCTAATGACCTTACCGCGCACACTGGTCGAACTTTCGCCATTTATCGCCTTATTGGGAGGGATTGTCGGCCTGGGGCAGTTATCGAAAAACAGTGAGCTTACCGCCATTCGCAGCATGGGGTTTTCTATCTTCCGTATTGCACTGGTGGCGCTGGTTGCAGGGATATTGTGGACTGTTTCGTTAGGCGCGATAGATGAGTGGGTAGCGTCGCCATTACAGCAACAGGCGTTGCAAATCAAATCGACCGCCACCGCGTTGGGGGAGGACGATGACATTACCGGCAATATGCTGTGGGTCAGGCGCGGCAATGAATTTGTGACGGTGAAATCGCTGAACGAGCAGGGCCAGCCGGTGGGCGTGGAGATTTTTCATTATCGCGACGATCTCTCGCTCGAATCCTACATTTATGCACGCAGTGCCACCATTGAAGACGACAAAACGTGGATCCTGCATGGTGTGAATCATAAAAAATGGCTGAATGGCAAAGAAACGCTGGAAACATTAGATAATCTTGCCTGGCAATCGGCCTTCACCAGTATGGATCTTGAAGAGTTATCAATGCCGGGCAATACTTTTTCTGTCCGTCAGCTTAATCATTACATCCATTATTTGCAGGAAACCGGGCAACCCAGCAGCGAATACCGCCTTGCACTGTGGGAAAAACTGGGGCAACCCATCCTGACCCTGGCGATGATTTTGCTGGCTGTGCCGTTTACCTTTAGCGCCCCGCGCTCGCCAGGGATGGGTAGCCGTCTCGCTGTAGGTGTCATCGTTGGCTTACTCACCTGGATCAGCTATCAAATCATGGTCAATCTGGGATTGCTATTTGCGTTTAGCGCACCGGTTACCGCGCTCGGGTTACCGATAGCGTTTGTGCTGGTGGCGTTGAGCCTGGTGTATTGGTATGACAGACAACATTAAACCCGCCGTGGCGCAACACCACGGCGGGCTCACATTACTGCTTCAGAGTAGCAAATGCCTGAATGATGGCATCGATTTGCTCACGACTGTGAGCAGCGTTTACGCTACAGCGCAGCAGCGTGATGCCTGCAGGCGCGGCAGGTGGCAGGATAAGATTCACATAAACGCCCAGCGAAATAAGCTCGCGCCAGATGCGTAAACCGTCCTCTTTCGAACCGATTATTACCGGCACTACCGGGCTAATATGTGAACTTAACTCATAACCCAGTTTTTGCAGACCGTCATACAGATGGTTGGCATTATCCATCAGCTTTTGCCGCAGCTCTGGTTGTGTGGCAATAGTTCTTAACGACGAGCGCACGGTCGCAATGCAGGACGGAGAAGGAGAGGCGGTAAAAATATACGGGCGGCTGCCGTAGCGCAGCACTTCCATCGCTTCCGAACCGACAGCAAAACCGCCAATCGAGGCCAGACTTTTACTGAAGGTGCCAACGATAATATCCACATCATCTTCAACGCCGACAGCTTCAGCCAGTCCGCGCCCCGTTGCGCCTAACACGCCAAACGAATGCGCTTCATCGACAATCAAATAACCACCGAGACGACGTTTGATATCAACAATTTCCGCTAACGGCGCAACGTCACCGAGCATGCTGTAGATACCCTCAACGATGATAATCGCCTCTTTCGCCCGTTCACCGAGGCGAACCATGCGCCGTTCCAGATCTTTAGCATCGTTATGGCGGAAACGAATAATTTCCGCGCCACCGAGAGAACAGGCGTCATAAATACTGGCGTGGCTGTCGGCATCCAGTAACACCACGGCGTTATGGTCGGCAAGTGCGCTGATGACGCCTAAATTAGCGGTATAACCGGTTGAAAAAACGATAGCGGTAGGGCGATTGAAAAACTCGGCAATCTCTTTCTCTAACGCCAGGTGCGGCGCATAACTGCCGTTTGCCATACGAGAACCGGTGGTGCCGGTACCTTGGGCCGCTAACGCGGCCTGACCTTCGCTGATGGCATCATGATTAAAGGTTAAACCGAGATAATTATTGGTCCCGGCCAGAATCACTTTTTTATTGCCGATCCGGCCTTCGGTGGCGGAATACACTTCATCAATACAGGTGCCAAACGGTGTTAACCCGTTGTCACTAAATTGCAGTCGCTCGCCAGCAAGGCGCGCATATTTATCGTATAGCCCCATTATTTATTCTCCAGCCATGGAAGTAGAGTTTCCATTAATTGCGCAGGGGTTTTGACATCCAGCAGAATATTAATAGGAATGGAAATATCGAATCTGTCTTCCAGCATCATTAAGAGATCCATCACTTTGATCGACTCCAGGCCAAGATCGTTGACGAGATCGCTGTCGGGCTTAATTTCCACACCGTTTTCGACCAAATCCTGTAAACAGGAAAGGATGTAATCCATTACTATTTCACGATTTACCATAGAAACGTTAACACACCTTTAAACAAGACAATCAAAATAGCCCGTTGCGTAATGCGTGTTCCAGGCTAATCCCGGGAAACCAATTAATATCTTCAGAAATACGGTTATTACTTGCCGACCAGTCGGCGTGGGTTAATTCACGAATTTTCGAGCGGGTCAGCATAGGTTCTTTACCTGCCAGGCGACTCAACGCGGTACTGATATCCGCAAGGCAGGTGAGTACCGGCAGAGGAATGCCAACCATTCGCACGGAACCGCAACGGGCGTCGGCGGCAAGTTGCTGTACGCGTTGCCAGTCATAGCCGCCGGCGACGCCATCGCATAATTCATAGGTTTGCGTCTGTATAGTTTCGGCGCTTAACCACTGACCCACTGCTTGCGCGAAATCGGTGACGTGCAGAAAAGAGAGCTGTGTATCTGGCGCACCAAGTCGTGGCAGCAGGCCGCGCAGCATCCAGTCAAACAGCGGTTTTAACTCTTTATCGCCGGGACCATACACGGCTGTCGGGCGAAAAACGCCCAGCGTAATTTCGTCCGCCATTGCTGCCAGTCGTTGCTCGGCGACGTATTTGGATTTTGCATACCAGGAGAGCTCGGGATGGCGCGCCGCCAGCGAAGAGATAAACAGAAAACGTTGGCAAAAGCCGCTCTCTTTTGCTGCTTGCATCAGGCGCAGGCTGCCGTCAACGTTACAGCGGGTGAAAATCTCTTCTTTGTGCCCGCGCACTTGCCCGGCGCAATGGACCACTACGCTGGCTCCGGCAACCAGCTCGCTAAGTGAATGAGTATCTTCCAGCGAACCGCGCACCCAGGTGAGATTATCATTGACGTGAGCGCGGGCAGTACGCGTCAATGCGCGAACGTGAAAGCCGCGGGCGAGCAGGTTATCGATAATATATTTACCGATAAACCCGGTAACGCCCGTCACCGCGACAGTTTGATTCATGCCAGGGATTCCTGCACATTAAGACTGGCAGCATAAGCCTTCTGATAACGTTTTTTCGCTTCCGCACGGGCAGGCTTGCCGGAGGACGTTCGGGGAATACTGTGGGGCGGCAACAGATCGATAGCCGCGGTCACGCCAAATTCGCTTTGGATCCGTGCCGCCAGCGCGTGGATAAGCTGCCCGCGACGTTCTTCGTCGCTGATCCGACACTGGATCTGCAAAATGATTTTTTCCTGGGCGGTAACAAAAGCAATCGCATCGCCAGAATGAATTTCCGGTTCTTGTTCCGCAATATATTCAATATCCTGCGGCCAGATATTACGGCCACGAATAATAATCAGATCTTTAATGCGTCCGGTGACATACAGATAACCGTCCAGCAGATAACCGAGGTCGCCGGTGTCTAACCAGCCCGTCGCGGCAATCTCGTCTTGCGAAACCTGGTCGCCAAAGTAACCGCTCATCAGACTGGGACCGGAGATGCAAATATGGCCTACCACACGTTCCGCGACCGGCATACCTGCTTCATTGCGGATTTCAATACCATGTTCCGGCAACGCTTTGCCGCAGTTGACGAAAGTCGATACGGCGCGTGTCTCTGCACCCGGCGCGACGGCTTTGCCCTGATATTCGAGGATGTCGCGATCCACTTCGTTAACCACAACCCCGGAGGCTTCATCAGAGAAGCTGACAGCCAGCGCATTTTCTGCCAGTCCGTAGCACGGCATGAACGTTTTATCGTCAAAATTAACCTGACGGAAACATTCAGCGAATTGATGGAGTTGTTCTGCGGAGATCGGCTCAGCACCAATACCAGCGACGCGCCAGCAGGAAAGATCCAGTTCAGCGAGATCTTTTTCATTCACGCGGCGCTGGCACAATTCATAGCCAAACGGCGGCGCAACGGAAACGGTGCCGCGATTTTTACTGATCAATTTAAGCCATTGCAGAGGACGCATGGCAAAATCCTGAGTGCGCAAATAATCTACTGAAAGTTGCGTGGCGACGGGGGTCAGGAGAAAGCCGACCAGTCCCATATCATGGTAGAAAGGCAGCCAGGAGACGCAGCGGTCGCCAGGGCGTAATTTAATGCCATCGTGGCTTATAGCACGTAGATTAGCCATCACTTCGCGATGGGTGATAATGACGCCACGGGGAAAACGGGTGCTGCCGGAGGTGTACTGGAGGTAGGCGATATCGTTCGGAACTGGACGCTGGAGCGCAACATCGGCTTCCGGTAATGCCTTAAACCAGGCGTGGCTTAAAACATGTAATTCGGGGTTGTTATGCGTCGCGGCATTGACCAGTGGCAACCACTCATCACCAGTGATAATGGCTGCGGGCTGGCAACTTGCCAGTAAACCCTGGAGTTTGGCGCTCCAGGAATCCCGCTGACCGACGCCCATTGGAATCGCCAACGGGACGGCGACTAAGCCAGCATACTGACAGGCAAAAAAAGCCTCTACAAACCCGCTACTCGTTTCGGCAATCAGCGCCACGCGTTCGCCTTTTTTCAGGTTCAGCGATAACAACCGCTTCGCACCAGCTTCGGCACGCGTTTTTAACGTCTGATATTCCAGTTGATCTTCAAGTTGGCAACGTCTGTCATAAAAATTCATTCCGGCGCTACTCAGAGCGGTGTAGTCCAAAGCATCAACCAGCGTTGGAAAATCGGCATAGCGCATAGGTAGGGAATGCGTAAAGATTTTATTAGACATATACACCACGAAAAAATTGGATATCAAAAATAAAATGACAATAATGCGGTGGATTATATAGGCATAAAAGATAAATGAGATAGTATTTTCATCGGTGTGAAAATGAACATTGATTTAAATAATGAGTTTAAGTTTTTTGTTTTTATTGTGAATGATATTTAATTTATGAATGTATTAAGAAGAAGCCTTGTCCGGTCGCCTTAAATCGACAAAAGGCATTGTGGCGCTTCTGTGTAGTCTCTGACCTTATCGTAATCATTAATAAATACTATTTATTCGTCGTTTGTATTCATTGGGTTGATTATTAAGGTGCCGTTCGTTGCTGTTGCAACCTGTTTGTCACCGTTAATTATTTGTTACCCACAGAACAGAACTATGGAATGCGATCTGCTGATGATTAAAATTGAAAAAGTAATTAATAAAAATGACCTTAAGGCATTTATCGCTTTTCCGTCATCACTTTATCCCGACGATCCAAACTGGATACCCCCTTTATTCATTGAACGCAACGAGCATTTGTCTGCGAAAAATCCGGGGACGGACCATATCATCTGGCAGGCGTGGGTGGCAAAAAAAGCGGGGCAGATAGTTGGGCGTATTACCGCGCAAATAGATACCTTGCACCGCGAGCGTTACGGCAAAGATACCGGTCATTTCGGCATGATTGACGCCATTGATGATCCGCAGGTTTTTGCCGCGTTGTTTGGCGCAGCGGAAGCGTGGTTGAAGTCACAAGGTGCAAGTAAGATCAGCGGGCCTTTCAGCCTGAATATCAATCAGGAAAGCGGATTACTGATTGAAGGTTTTGACACACCACCCTGTGCGATGATGCCACACGGCAAACCGTGGTATGCCGCGCATATTGAACAACTGGGTTATCACAAAGGCATTGATTTACTGGCGTGGTGGATGCAGCGAACCGATCTCACTTTCTCTCCGGCGCTAAAAAAACTGATGGATCAGGTGCGCAAAAAGGTGACCATTCGCTGCATCAATCGTCAGCGGTTTGCCGAAGAGATGCAGATCCTGCGTGAGATTTTCAACTCTGGCTGGCAGCACAACTGGGGATTTGTGCCGTTTACCGAACATGAATTCGCGACCATGGGCGATCAACTTAAATATCTGGTGCCGGACGATATGATCTATATCGCTGAGATTGATTCTGCACCCTGCGCGTTTATTGTCGGCTTGCCGAACATCAACGAGGCGATTGCCGATCTGAACGGATCGCTCTTTCCCTTCGGCTGGGCAAAATTGCTGTGGCGTTTGAAAGTCAGCGGTGTGCGAACTGCGCGAGTACCGCTGATGGGCGTGCGCGACGAGTATCAGTTCAGCCGCATCGGCCCGGTGATTGCGCTGTTATTGATTGAAGCCTTACGCGATCCGTTTGCCCGCCGGAAGATCGATGCGCTGGAGATGTCATGGATCCTCGAAACCAATACAGGCATGAATAACATGCTGGAACGCATTGGGGCGGAGCCGTACAAGCGTTACCGATTGTATGAAAAGCAAATTTAATACCAGCTAACTCAGGTTCATCTCCAGCGGCACCGCCGAGCGAATCAAATGGTGGCCTTCCAGCTCGATATCGTGGAGATTCTTTTTCACGGTCCGCACATGATCGCGTGCTGCGCGCTGGGCGACGTGCGGCAGCCGCTGCAACACCGCGTTGTAGATCCGCGCATGCTGGCGATCGATCTGCTTTTTTTGCTGTGGTCGATGGTAGAGATTATTTACGCTGGCAAACACTGAATTAAACATCAGATCGGTCAATGATTGCAGCGTAAACACCAGCACCTGATTGTGAGAAGCCTGACAAATGGCGAGATGGAAAGCGTGATCCAACTGCGCATGTTCGATCAGCGAAATCTCTTTGTTGTTCTCACTGGCGGCGAGCATTTTTTCATAACAGCGAGTTATCACAACAAAATCAGCCTGCGTTCCCAGCGTTGCCGCCAGCCTTGCCGATTCGCCCTCCAGTAATGCGCGAACGTCGAGCAGATCGTACAGCGTTCGCGGCTGCGTGCTGAACAGATGAATTAGCGGGCTGGTGTCCTGCACCCGATTAAGCCGTGCGACACGAGAATCGCGACCCTGCGCCGTTTCAATAATCCCGCGCCCGCGCAGCACGGTCAGCCCTTCACGCAGTGCGGAGCGTGAGAAGCCGAGCTTTTCACACAGTCGACGTTCCGAGGGAAGCGGCTGACCGACCTTCAGTACGCCGTCGATAATTAACCGTTCGATACTCTCTGCAACCACTTCGCAAATAGGGCGACGTTCATCTTTCATTCCCGGACCTCGTGCACAGGTAGGACCAATTTTTCTGTTCTTAACTCGCAAAACACGCACATCACGTAAGTGATTATGTTACATCAATTTAACATTGAGTTAACCAAGACAAGGTCACAGAGCTGGAAAAAAAATGGTCTGACCGGTAGCTAAAGAGATAGACGAAAACGAAAAGCCCGCTTAATAACTGTTCACAGAAGCAGCGCGCAAAAATCAGCTGCCACACAACACAACAAAGCGAAGCCTACTCATGAGCATCTTGTACGAAGAGCGTCTTGATGGCGCTTTACCCGATGTCGACCGCACATCGGTACTGATGGCACTGCGTGAGCATGTCCCTGGACTTGAGATCCTGCATACCGATGAGGAGATCATTCCTTACGAGTGTGACGGGTTGAGCGCGTATCGCACGCGTCCATTACTGGTTGTTCTGCCTAAGCAGATGGAACAGGTGACGGCGATTCTGGCTGTCTGCCACCGCCTGCGTGTGCCGGTGGTGACCCGTGGTGCAGGCACCGGGCTTTCTGGTGGCGCGCTGCCGCTGGAAAAAGGTGTGTTGTTGGTGATGGCGCGCTTTAAAGAGATCCTCGACATTAACCCCGTTGGTCGCCGCGCGCGCGTGCAGCCGGGCGTGCGTAACCTGGCGATCTCCCAGGCCGTTGCGCCGCATAATCTCTATTACGCGCCGGATCCTTCCTCACAAATCGCCTGCTCGATTGGCGGCAATGTGGCGGAAAATGCCGGCGGCGTCCACTGCCTGAAATATGGTCTGACCGTACATAACCTGCTGAAAATTGAAGTGCAAACGCTGGATGGCGAGGCGCTGACGCTAGGATCGGATGCGCTGGATTCGCCTGGTTTTGACCTGCTGGCGTTGTTCACCGGATCGGAAGGTATGCTCGGCGTGACCACCGAAGTGACGGTGAAGCTGTTGCCGAAGCCGCCCGTGGCGCGGGTTCTGTTAGCAAGCTTTGACTCGGTAGAAAAAGCCGGACTTGCGGTTGGTGACATCATCGCTAATGGCATTATCCCCGGCGGGCTGGAGATGATGGATAACCTGTCGATCCGCGCGGCGGAAGATTTTATTCATGCCGGTTATCCCGTCGACGCCGAAGCGATTTTGTTATGCGAACTGGACGGCGTGGAGTCTGACGTACAGGAAGACTGCGAGCGGGTGAACGACATCTTGTTGAAAGCGGGGGGGACTGACGTGCGTCTGGCACAGGACGAAGCAGAGCGCGTACGTTTCTGGGCCGGTCGCAAAAATGCGTTCCCGGCGGTAGGACGTATCTCCCCGGATTACTACTGCATTGATGGCACCATCCCGCGTCGCGCACTGCCTGGCGTACTGGAAGGCATTGCCCGTTTATCGCAGCAATATGATTTACGCGTTGCCAACGTCTTTCATGCCGGAGATGGCAACATGCACCCGTTAATCCTTTTCGATGCCAACGAACCCGGTGAATTTGCCCGCGCGGAAGAGCTGGGTGGGAAGATCCTCGAACTCTGCGTTGAAGTTGGCGGCAGCATCAGTGGGGAACATGGCATCGGGCGAGAAAAAATCAATCAAATGTGCGCCCAGTTCAACAGCGATGAAATCACGACCTTCCATGCGGTCAAGGCGGCGTTTGACCCCGATGGTTTGCTGAACCCTGGGAAAAACATTCCCACGCTACACCGCTGTGCTGAATTTGGTGCCATGCATGTGCATCACGGTCATTTACCTTTCCCTGAACTGGAGCGTTTCTGATGCTACGCGAGTGTGATTACAGCCAGGCGCTGCTGGAGCAGGTGAATCAGGCAATTAGCGATAAAACGCCGCTGGTGATTCAGGGCAGCAATAGCAAAGCCTTTTTAGGTCGCCCTGTCACCGGGCAAACGCTGGATGTGCGTTGTCATCGCGGCATTGTTAATTACGACCCGACCGAGCTGGTGATAACCGCGCGTGCCGGAACGCCGCTGGTGGCGATTGAAGCGGCGCTGGAGAGCGCCGGGCAAATGCTCCCCTGTGAGCCGCCGCATTATGGTGAAGAAGCCACCTGGGGCGGGATGGTCGCCTGCGGGCTGGCGGGGCCGCGTCGCCCGTGGAGCGGTTCGGTCCGCGATTTTGTCCTCGGCACGCGCATCATTACCGGCGCTGGAAAACATCTGCGTTTTGGTGGTGAAGTGATGAAAAACGTTGCCGGATACGATCTCTCACGGTTAATGGCCGGAAGCTACGGTTGTCTTGGCGTGCTCACTGAAATCTCGATGAAAGTGTTACCGCGACCGCGCGCCTCCCTGAGCCTGCGTCGGGAAATCAGCCTGCAAGAAGCCATGAATGAAATCGCCCAGTGGCAACTCCAGCCATTACCCATTAGTGGCTTATGTTACTTCGACAATGCGTTGTGGATCCGCCTTGAGGGCGGCGAAGGATCGGTAAAAGCGGCGCGTGAACTGCTGGGGGGCGAAGAGGTTGCGGGTCAGTTCTGGCAGCAATTGCGTGAACAACAACTGCCGTTCTTCTCGTTACCAGGTACCTTATGGCGCATTTCATTACCCAGCGATGCGCCGATGATGGATTTACCCGGCGAGCAACTGATCGACTGGGGCGGTGCGTTACGCTGGCTGAAATCGACAGCCGAGGACAATCAAATCCATCGCCTCGCCCGCAACGCTGGCCGTAATGCGACCCGCTTTAGTGCCGGAGATGGTGGCTTTGCCCCGCTATCGGCTCCTTTATTCCGCTATCACCAGCAGCTTAAACAGCAGCTCGACCCTTGCGGCGTGTTTAACCCCGGTCGCATGTACGCGGAACTTTGAGGAGCAGGCTATGCAAACCCAATTAACTGAAGAGATGCGGCAGAACGCGCGCGCGCTGGAAGCCGACAGCATCCTGCGCGCCTGTGTTCA
>OGIT01000794.1_pt1 | contig 10704 bp, 8 predicted proteins | sample 1571881 | NCBI WGS metagenome assembly OGIT01 (sample SAMEA2582101, study PRJEB24529) | metagenome | biome: Human gut stool | place: China | collected 2011 | reverse complement strand
CAATACTTGTTGCAATGTATCGCCGTAAATAACACCCTGTAAAAGTCTATGCCAGAAACCGAGAGACGGTTTAAAGCCCGGCTGTTCGTTTAATCCTTTCGTATTTAATGAAATGATAGGAATCTGGGGCATATTTGCGTCGGCTAAAGCCTTTCTCAACATACCGATATAGTTGGTAGCACGGCAGCAACCACCTGTTTGGGAAATAATGACCGATGTGCGGTTCAAGTCGTATTTTCCAGATCTCAAGGCGGTCATTATCTGGCCGAGAGACATGATGGCCGGATAGCAGGCATCATTATGAATGAAGGAAAGTCCCGTATCGATAGCTTCTTGACCCTGGTGGGGCAAGAGTTCCATCTTGTAGCCTTCGTGTGCAAAGGCTGCTTTGAAGAGAGGGAAATGAATAGGTGTCATTTCAGGGGCCAAGATAGTATGCGTTTTCTTGTCTTCCTTTGTAAAAACAGCCTTATGATACGAATAAGGATTGGTGTGTTCTACTCGAGTCATTTTGCGGTGATTCATTACGAATAACAAGGAACGCAAGCGAATGCGGATGGCTCCGAGATTGGAACCCTCGTCGATTTTTAACAACGTGTGGATTTTGTTGGCATTTGCCAGAATTTCCTGTACCTGATCGGCAACGATAGAATCCAAGCCGCAACCGAAGGAGTTAAGTTCTACTAGCTCCAGGTTTTTATGTTCCGCTACATATTGGGCGGCTCTATACAAACGAGAGTGATAGGACCATTGGTCGACAACGCGCAACGAATCGGGTGCAGACCCCAAGGGAGCCACGCCGTCTTCTGTAAGGACGGCAAGACCGAGACTGTTGATGAGTTCGGGGATGCCGTGGTTGATTTCCGGATCCAGATGATAAGGACGCCCACTCAAGACGATGGCTCTGTCCCCGTCTTTTTCCAGTTTTTCCACTGTCTTTTTGGTTAATTCGTAATAGTCGGACTTGAACTTCTCTTCCTCATCCCAAGCTGCGTGGGCAGCTTTTTTGATATCATGGCCAGACAGACCCCAAGATTTTAGCTCCTCTGACAGTCTGGTTATAATTCGTTTTTTGTCGTGCAAAGGTAGGAACGGACTGATAAAAGGGGTCTGTGTAATTGCCAGACGTTCGTCCATATTGTGCTTAATTACTTCAGGATAAGACATGACCATGGGACAATTGAAGTTGTTATCCTTACTGCCTTCGGACGGTCCGTGTTGGATGCAGGGGTAGAAGATGCGATCCACCTTCTTTTCCAACAAGTTTTCAATATGGCCGTGAACCAATTTAGCCGGATAACATGCCGAGTCTGACGGAATTGTATCCATCGCTTTCTGGAAGAGTTCCTTAGTGGACTGGTCGGATAAGACGACTTCATAGCCTAGGTGTGTAAAGAAGGTAAACCAGAAAGGGTAATCTTCATACATGTTCAGGACCCGCGGAATTCCCACGGTGCCGCGAGGCGCTCCTTTTACGGGCTTGTAATGTGCAAAAAGGCGGTTGTATTTTACCTTGTATAAATCAGGCAAGTGTTTTACCTTTTTGGCCGAAGAACCGGCAGCACCGCGTTCACATCGGTTACCGGTAATAAAGGAACGACCGTCGTTAAAGGTATTGACTGTAAGCAGGCAATTATTGGTACATAAGCCGCAATGGCGAATTGTCGTATCAATACGAAGAGAATCAATACCCGCTACGTCCAATAGAGTAGACGGTGCTGCATCTTCCTGATACGCTTGACGACAAATGGGACGAATGACCCGGCGACCCAAAAGTTGTTCAAAGGCACGTAATACGGCGTCGTTGTAGAAGGTGCCGCCTTGAACGACAATGTGTTTTCCCAGTTTTGAAGGGTCTTTTACTTTAATAACCTTGTAGAGTGCATTTTTTATAATGGAGCAGGACAGGCCGGCTGGAATATCGGCCATGGTGGGCCCTTCTTTTTGTGCCTGTTTTACCTTGGAGTTCATGAAGACTGTACAACGAGAACCCAAATCGATGGGTTCTTCCGCCAGTAAAGCCGCTTCGGAAAATTCCTGAATCGACTTGTTCAAGGACTTGGCAAACGTATCCAGGAAGGAACCGCAACCGGCAGAGCAAGCTTCGTTTAAAAGGATATCTTCGATATGGCCGTCTTTCAAACGGCAACATTTCATATCCTGGCCGCCAATGTCCAAAATGAAGTCCACGTCGGGGCAAAAATGAGCGGCAGCTTGATAATGGGCAATGGTTTCCACTTCGCCCAAATCAATACGGAGCGCTTCTTTTAAAAGAAACTCCCCATATCCCGTAATACCCGATTTGGCAATGAAAGCGCCTTCGGGCAGTCGGTTATAAATATCTTTAATGATAGATTTTGCAGCTTCTAAAGGACTGCCCTCATTATTCTGATAGTGAGAATAAAGAATCTCGCCCGTTTCGCCGATAACGACAGCTTTAATCGTCGTAGAACCCGCATCGAGGCCGATATAGCAGGGGCCTGCATAGGTCGATAAATCACCGAAAGGAACACAGGCCTGAGCATGACGAGCGCGGAAGGCTTCCAATTCTTCACGCGAGGTGAAGAGACGGTCAATACGGTCCGTTTTCGGCAACGATGAATCATCTACCTGTCGGATACGGGCCATCAGAGACTGAAAGGACTGGGGCTTTTCTTCGAAGCCGCCCAAGGCCGCTCCGATAGCTACATATACCTGGGCATTTTCCGGAGCAATAACTTCTTCGGGTGTTAATTCCAAGGTGTCGGCAAATTGTTTGCGAAGGCGGGGCAAAAAGGTCAGCGGACCGCCGAGAAAGCATACGGAACCCTTAATAGGTCTGCCGCAGGCAAGGCCCGTAATGGTTTGTAAAACAATGGATTGGAAAACGGAAGCGGCAATATTTTCCTTGCTGGCTCCTTCATTCAGCAGAGCCTGAACGTCCGTTTTAGCGAAAACGCCGCAACGTGCGGCAATGGGCTAAAGCGTATCTGACTGCTCCGCCATTTCATTTAATCCCGCCGCATCAGTGTGTAAAAGCGTTGCCATTTGATCAATAAAAGCACCGGTACCGCCGGCGCAGGCCCCGTTCATGCGGTGTTCGTTACCGCCTGTGAGATACGTGATTTTAGCATCTTCGCCGCCTAATTCAATAATGACATCCGCCTGCGGATGATAGGTGCGAACGGATTTCGTACCGGCAATGACTTCCTGGATAAAAGGAATGTGCAAGTGGTCAGCCAAGGCCATACCGCCGGAGCCGGTCATGGCAATAGAAATTTGCCGATCTCCGAAAACTTCATAGGCGTTTTCCAACAGGTCAAGCACTTTTTGTCGAATGTCTGTATAGTGACGTACGTAACAGGCGTGAAGACACTGCTTTACGTTATTTAAGACGGCAATTTTAACGGTAGTAGACCCGATATCAATGCCGATGTGCAATAAGTCTTTCATGAAAATCTCCTGTAATAAATTTGAATCGGACCATAAAGAATACAATAATAGTATAAATTAGATTTATGGTCTATATATCATTATACCACATGCATGGAAATAGAAAGCTTAAAAACACAAGCGTTTTGTAACAATTCCCAATTTAGTATATCCTGTTCGAGAGTATAGAAGTATGTTAAAATAAAAAAGCATAATGTTAAGAGACGGAGGCTTTTTATGAAAAATTATATAACGGAACATCAGTCCCCGTATTTGGATTTACGGGCGGAAGTGACGGATATTCTTTTTGAAGGCAAGTCGGATTTCCAGGATATTGTTGTAGCCGATAGTAAAGAGTACGGAAGAATGTTGATGTTGGACGGTGTTTTTCAAACATCGGACAAAGATGAATTTACGTATCATGAAAATATTACACACATCCCCCTTTTTCTGCACCCTTCTCCTAAAAATGTATTGATCATCGGCGGCGGTGACGGGGGTGCCGCAAGAGAAGCCGTACGTCATCCGGAAGTGGAACGGGTGACGATGGTAGATATTGACGGTAAGGTGATTGAACTGTCGAAGAAGTATTTCCCCAAGATTTCGGCAGCTATTTTGGAAAACAATCCCAAGCTGACAGTTAAAGTAGGAGACGGAATTGCTTTTATGAAAGAAGCGGAAAATTTCTACGACGTTATTATTGTAGACTGCTCCGACCCGGTCGGTCCCGGAGAAGGCTTGTTTACGTACGATTTTTATAAGGACACGTATAAGGCTTTGAAGGATGACGGTATTTTCGTGCAGCAGACAGAGTCTCCGTTTATGCATCGTAAATTAGTACGTGAAGTATTCGATGCCGTAGGTGCCATTTTCCCGATTACGCGCCTATATACGGCTTTCATACCCCTCTACCCTACGGGTATGCACTGCTTTACCATGGGTTCGAAAAAATATGACCCTTTAACATGGGAATCCAATCGGAAGCAGACCTTTGAAACGAAATACTATAATGAAGGCATTCAGAAAAGTGCCTTCGTATTACCGAACTTCGTAAAAGAGTTGCTTTACGGCGAAAAAGATGAGTAATCGGTAAAAAAAGAGCTGTTTTATAACAGCTCTTTTTTTATGTATGCGGCTCAATATAAAAACGATAGAAGGCAGAAAGGGGAGTTATTCAACTTCGTCCGGTGACCGGTATTCATGGAATACGAAAGAAGGGAAGTTCGGGTCAGCCATTCATGCACCGCTTGCAGCTTGCATTCCGGGACACGCTTACAGGCGACCTGTAAGCCACGCAGTAGACGGCAACCCCGCAGCCTTCGCCAGAAGGCTTGACTTTGAGGGGACGTCATGGTAAGATTATTAGCGTCATCGATTATGTCGAGGATTCTATATGGCGGGTATGGTGAAGTGGTTAACACGGCGGATTGTGGCTCCGTTACGCTAGGGTTCGAATCCCTATACTCGCCCCATAGGGGTATAGCCAAGTGGTAAGGCACCGGACTTTGACTCCGCTATGCGCTGGTTCGAATCCAGCTACCCCTGCCAAGTATGATCCACTAGCTCAGTCGGTAGAGCACCTGACTTTTAATCAGGGTGTCCCGAGTTCGAATCTCGGGTGGATCACCAATAAGTCGGACGAACGAGGTTACCTCGGTCGTCCGACTTTTTCGTTGTAAACAAGGAGCTTATGGAATTCAAGGCAGTAAGAACGGGCGTATTGAAAAGGCCGAAGGGTTAGTGTAAGATGGTTTTGAAAAGGGTTTTTGATTATATCGATAGACCTTCGTAAGAGAAACAATAAATATAAAATTTTTCCGATTGCGAGTGTGACATGAACTTTAAATACGGCGATACACTGCGTATCGAAAACGATTTATATACGGTTTTAGGGACAATTGCATATGAAAATAAGGAGGGCTACTCATGGGTTGAGCATCTCCTCATAGAGCATCGTACCGATACGGAATATTGGCTCAGGAAGGATGACGGCAGTCGTGGGTACGAAAATCGCGAGTATCAGTTGTCGCGAGTTGTTTCAACACGCATAATTCCCGCCGGCATGCGTCTTGTTGACAGTGGTAGGGAGCGTGTTACCGACGTTTGGGATATATACGGGTCCGATGATGTAGAACGCGGCGACGAAGCCGATTATAAAAAATACCGGAATAATAAAGGGCTATTCTTTTCTATAGAAAAGTGGGAAGATTGCACGGAATATTCGCGCGGCCGGTATATAGATGAAAACCTTGTTCGGATTGAGGAACATGCGGAGTTGACCGAATTTATTAAACGCCAAATGCTCCGTAGACGTTTTATTAAGACCGGAATATTCTTGTTTTTCGTCGTAGGGATTTGTATTCTTTTGTATATGGGTTATTCTATGCGACACGATATACGGGACTTCTTCGGATATCCTTATACGGTAGCTGAATATGTAAAGGATAAGCCGGGGACTTATACATATGTCACTTCCGTCACGGATGCCAATAATACTAAGTCCGATATTTATCAGTCCGACAAAGATTTGGATGCGACTGTACAGGATATCATTAAGGGCGTAGACGGTAAGGTTTCGGAAGTTACTCAAGACGGCGATACGGCATTGGGCAATATGGATAGCCAAGCAGATGAGGAACTGGCGGATTTGGTGCGAACGACCGGTGTTCCTACACAGACTGTAACGATTTTGACGGATAACGAGTTTATTACCGTATATATATCGACGGAAGGGACGGTATTGCTTCGCGTTGAAAGTCGGGAAGCGGCTTACAACAACACGGATGACGGCGGCTATCACAGTACCACCCATTCATACGGCTTTTATCGCTATGCTTACTGGCGTAATGGATATGACCGAGATCGCGGGCGTTACGGAGGAACGTCTTCATACGCCTCTTACACACCGGGATCATCGCATACCACTTATTCGCCGTACAATCAATATGCATCCAGCGTGCGTCGAAACAGCGTGAGCAGTCGGACCGGATCCCATGGAGGTACGAGTGTGGGAAAATAAAAAGTTCGGAAATATTTCTATGTACAAGGGAGGAACTTATGCCTTATATTGCGGATATTGTGAATGTATTGATATTCTCCTTCTTGGGAATTATTTTGATGATTGTCGGGAATATGATTATCGATCAGTTTATTCCCGGTGACTTTCCGACGGAAATAAAAAAAGGGAATAGTGCTGTTGCCTGGGTCTGTGCCGGTTCGTTTATCGGCATGGGAGAGATTGTTCGGACAGCCATTCAATCACCGACAGCGGCAGAAGTAGAAGCATTTCTTTTACACGGCATTATGTTTAGTCTTATTTATGCCGTCATAGGAATAGCCGTTTTCCTTATGGGCTTTTTCTTTATCAGTGCCTTTCAGCGTAAGTATTCCTTGTCTAAAGAAATTATGAGCGGTAATGTAGCGGCAGGTATTGTTACCTTCGGTATTTTTGTAGGCTTGGCACTTGTCGTAGCCGGGGCCATTCAGTGATGAAGTCGGAACGCCTGTTGCTGCTTACAGCTTTTATCGTATCAGGGTGTTCTCTGTGCTATGAATTGATCATAGGCGCTATCAGTTCATACATATCCGGTGATACGGTGTGGCAGTATTCCGTTACCATCGGTCTTTATATGGCGGCCATGGGTTTCGGATCTTATATCAGTAAATATATTCGCCGTAATTTATATGACTGGTTTATCGGTATTGAGGTGATTATCGGTATTATAGGAGGACTTAGTGCGACCTTTATTTTTTTGGCTAATTTGTACTTGGAAGCCTATCAGGTCGTGATGTATGCCTTTATTATCGGAATCGGCATACTTGTAGGTATGGAAATTCCCTTGTTGGCACGAATTTTGGAAGTGGAGCGGGGAGATTTACGACATACCCTGTCCTCTGTATTTGCCTTTGACTATATGGGCGGATTGGCCGGTTCCGTCGTTTTCCCTCTTTTGTTTTTGCCGCATTTAGGGTATTTGGCGACGGCTTTTTTGTGTGGGGTTTTGAATGTGGCTGCGGCGGGAATCGTCATTGGAGCCCATTATCGAAAATTGAGATTGCGTCGGATTTGGCGGGCTGTTGTCATCATGCTGACGATCGGGTTGTTTACAGGCGTGGCTTTTGCAGGGAATATTTCCAAATATGTTGAAGGCGGCTTGTATCGCGATACCATTATTTTTTCCACGCAGACGGAGTACCAAAAAATTGTCGTTACTCGTCATAAAGATGATGTGAGGCTGTTTATTGACGGAAATTTACAGTTTTCCTCGAGCGATGAATACCGATATCATGAAGCGTTGATTCATGTGCCTATGGCACAGGTACAAAATCCGCAACGTATTTTGATACTCGGAGGCGGAGATGGCTTGGCAGCTCGCGAGCTTTTAAAGTATGAAGGCGTAGAGATTACGTTGGTAGACTTGGATAAGGCTATAACCGACTTGGCTTCTACCAACCCCGTCTTGGCGAAGCTTAATGAACACTCTTTAACGGATCCGCGGGTTACGATTATTAATGACGATGCCTTTAAGTTTTTGGAACAGACGAATCATATATACGATGTCATTGTCATAGACTTACCGGACCCCAATAATGCGACTCTTGTCAAGTTGTACAGCAACATCTTTTATCGCCTTTGCTACAAGGCCCTAGGGGAAAACGGTGTTATGGTGGTGCAATCGACGAGCCCCTATTATGCGACTAAGACGTTTTGGAGTATTCATAAAACTCTCGAGTCGGAAGGTTTTTATGTCTACCCTTATCATTTACAAGTACCGTCTTTCGGTGATTGGGGCTTCAACTTGGCTACCAAACGCCCTTTGGCAAGTATTCGTCCCGTCCGAGCCGTAAATACACGCTTCTTAACGGATGACGTTATGGATAAAATGTTCGTTTTCGGAAAAGATGAAATAGCCGATGATGTAGAAATAAATGCCGTTACGCGGCCTGTTATACTGGATTATTATATGGATGCCGTTCGTAAGTGGCGATAGAAAATAAAAGCGAGGAATTGAGATTCCTCGCTTTTTAAAGTTGAGTATTTGCTTATAAGAAGAATACGACCATGTCGATAATGAAGGTCGGAATGAGGATAGCTATAGACCAACCCATATAACCGAAAAAGCTGGGCATCTTAATACCGTTTTCTTCAGCAATGGACTTAACCATAAAGTTGGGGGCATTGCCGATATAGGTGTTGGCACCCATGAAGACGGCACCGGCCGAGATGGCTTCCAGCATGAGCTGGGATACGGTCCCGACAGAAGTCGTGATACCCTGGGTAGCGCCGAGGGCACCGGCCGTCTGGAGGAAGACCAGGTATGTCGGTGTGTTGTCCAGGAAGGACGACAGGGCACCGGCTGCCCAGAACATCTGCCACGGATGGGTCAGACCCAGTTCAGCGCCATGGGCCTTGAGCAGGATCAGGGCCGGGATCATGGTGATGAAAATGCCGATGAACAGCTTAGCGACTTCCAGGATAGGGGCATACGTGAATTCGTTGAGTTCCCGCGTCGACGTCTTCGTCGTCTTGATGGAGAGGAAGGCTGCGACGAGGATGATGACGATTTCTGCCAGTGTGGCATAGGGGAAGACGATTTCGTCGTAAATGTGCAGGCCTGCGCCATTGGCGAAAGCCGGGAACATATCCGGCAGGCGGCCGTTGGCCAGGACGCCGATGATGATCAAGGCGATGAAGATGAGGTTGTGAGCGCCTTCCAGGCGGAGGGGCTGTTTATCGTTTTCATCGATCAAGTCGAGCGGAGTCCGGCCTTCTTTTACTTCCTTATTATAGAAGTGTTTGTCTAAGAAGGCGAAGAGGGCGAACATGAGGACCAGGTTGAGCACCAGGATGGGCAGGAGATGGAAGGTCCACGTGAAAGGAACGCCGCGCTGGAAGCCCATGAACAGGGGAGGATCACCGAGGGGTGTCAGGCAGCCACCCATGTTGGCGACGAGGAAAATGAAAAACACCATGAGGTGTACTTTATTTTTGCGCCAGGCATTGGCCCGGATGAGGGGACGGATCATCAGCATAGCAGCCCCGGTCGTACCGATCCAGCTGGCCAGGAAGGTGCCGATGAAGAGTAGGAGACAGTTGATTTTCGTCGTCCCGGCTAAGGTCCCACGGACGGCGATACCGCCGGCGACGACGAACAGGCCGAAGAGGAGGACGATGAAGGGGATGTAGTCGAGGAGCACCGATTCGAGCAGGCGGAACCACGACTCACCGACGCCATAGGCAGCGGCGAAGGGGATGAGGAATAAAAGAGACCAGGCGAACGCAGCGCCGAGCATGTGTTTTTCCCACCATTCCGGACGGACGAGGGGGACGATGGCGATGGATAAGAGCATCCCGGCGAATGGGATGATACTCCATACGGGCAAGGTCGCACTTACGAGTTCATGTGTCATAAAAACCACCTTTCTTATTATCTGATTGCAGAGAAACTTAAAAATTTTACAATCATATTCAGTATTATAGCATAGAGACGTGAAAGTTTATACTCATTTTTCAGATTTCGCATAGTCATTTAAGTAGAAGCTAAATAATTTTATAAAAATAAAAAGCAGGCATTTTCTGAAAAAATTTTGGATGACAAAGAAGGAATCCGTAAAAGTCATGGCGAATATATATGTTAAGGATAAGAACAGGCCTTAATAAGGAGGGATTCATATGAAAAAATATAATAACATCATCGTGCCGACGGATGGTTCGGTTAACTCGAAACGTGCGCTGGAACATGCCGTCGTCATCGCTTCGTCGTTAGGGGCTACGATTACGCTGGTCTATGTCGCCAATATCGTATCGGTCATTTCTAACTTCGACCAGATCCCCAATGCCAGCGGCTATGTAACGGAACAGGTCGCACTGGACATGGAAGAAGAAGGGAAAGGCATCCTCGACGAATTCGCCAAATCCATTCCCCAGAACATTGAAGTCAAGAGTGTCTTTGAAGTCGGTTCTCCGGGACCGGCCGTCTTGTCGGTAGCCAAGAAGTACAATGCCGACCTCATCGTCATGGGCAGCCGCGGCCTCGGGCCGTTGAAAGGCTTGTTCATGGGTTCTGTCAGCAGCTACGTCGTCACCCATTCCGTCTGCCCTGTATTGATCGTTAAATAAGTAATTAGTGGTTCGTAGTTCGTGGCTCGTGGTTCGCGGAGAGACGACCTGCGTTACTGACCCCTAACCACTAGCCGCTAACCACTAACCACTAAAAAGTAGTATGAAGTTTGTAGGGGTCGCCACGTGGGCGACCCGTTAGGAATTTGGATGATTCATTGATCAAACTGATT
>OGIT01000793.1_pt1 | contig 10706 bp, 10 predicted proteins | sample 1571881 | NCBI WGS metagenome assembly OGIT01 (sample SAMEA2582101, study PRJEB24529) | metagenome | biome: Human gut stool | place: China | collected 2011 | reverse complement strand
GTATTCATTTGACAACCATAGGTGTAAATATAATAAGACTTCATTCTAACTCCTATACTTTAACAATCTTACGTTTTGTTTCTATAATATTTTTAACTTTTATGGACATCCGTTCTATAGACATGCCTGTAATGTATTCAATCTCATTACGTACAGATTTTTGTACTTGCTGCATCAATGTTTTTACAGGATAACCATGTTCAATAACAACAGCCATATCAACAACGAGACCATTTTGGCCTTTATCACCTTTTTTGAAAGAAATAACACTAGACTCGTCAACACCAGCTACTTTTTTAAGGCCATTGCGAATCAATTTAATAATTACATCATCATCAAAGGTGAGTCGTCCATAATAGCTGAAAGCAGGGCGTACTACAGAACGTTCAAAGCCTTCTGACCCAATTTGCCCCAATGTATCTTGGTCTTGTTTTTTTAATGTACGTCGACGCCACATAGTTTTGATTGGATCAATTAAGTACCCTCTAAAGTGAGGTTTCAATTCCATCGTTGGAACTGGAATAATATGTTTACCTTCTTTTAGACGAGCATGTTGTGCCTTTTCAATTTCTTTAGGTGTAGCAACGTCCTCAATGCGAATATACCGATCAGGATCTTGCAAGCCTAATGCTTTAGTAATTTTCTTAACCATATTATCGGATGTACCAATAATCATAAGTTTATTAGGATTGATTTTATCTAATTGCTCACGTACTGATTTTACTTGCACTTCATCTTGGAAAATAGCACGACGAACAGCTTTTAATCGGCTAGATTCCTTCTTAGCAGAAAAACCAGCTACAATCTTATTATCGTGAATTAAAATGCCATCATCGATAATACATTCAATATTGTTTTCATGAGCAACTACGAGCGCACGATGGCTTTTACCAGTGCCACTACTACCTACAAATGCAATGACTTCCATAGTCAACCTCATTATTTATAACAAACTAATAAATTCTGATACATTCTCAGATGATACCAAGTAGTCTCCAAATTTATCTGGTGCCTTTCCTGGAATACCATGATAATCAGAACCACCTGTAATAAACAAGTTATGTTCTGTAGCTAATGCTTTATATCGTTTCACATCATCCGCGTTATGTTTAGTATGGTAAATCTCCATACCATCAAAATCATAAGCTAACATTTCTACTACATACTCATCACTAGATACTAATTTAGGATGAGCCATAACGGCAAGGCCTCCAGCTTTATGAATAATATCAATAATATATGGAACCTCAACCTTAACCTTAGGCACATAGCAAGGACTATCCTTACGAAGGATCCCTCTAAAGACTTCATTAACATCCTTAGCATATCCACCATTGATTAAAAGTGTACCTATATGTGGACGTCCATAAGCTTTAGTATCAGGAAATTGTTTGATTAAATCTTCTTTTGTAATATAATAACCTTCGATATTACAGCGTCTTATAATTTCATCAATACGTTCTTCACGTTTTCTTTTGAAGAACGTAATAAAATCATTTAACTCTTCATTATTTTCATCAAAACAATATCCTAAAATGTGGATAGACTTATCTTTATAATCAGCACTAAATTCACAGCCGTTTATAATTTTAATCGTTTCATTAGGATCTAATTCTAGTTGTGCGGTACGCAATGCTTTAATACCATCGATTTCATCATGATCAGTCAAAGCCATCATAGATAGATTACAATCTAATGCATGACGTAATAATTCCTCTGGACTTTTAACTCCATCAGAATAGATAGAGTGCATGTGAAAATCTACAAGCATAGAGCACCTCCCATTACAAATATCCTATCTTTTAATTATGACCGATTTAGTCTATTAATTCAAGTTTAGAAAGAAAAATTGCGACCCTAATGAGTATTCACTAGAATCGCAATTTAATTATAAATCTTGAAGCAATTCAGTAACCTTAGTTGCTACAGAATCAATGGCACATGTAATGGCCTCTCCAGACTTACGAATTTGAATTTCTACTTCATTATTTTCAAGTGTATTTTTACTTACTGTAATACGAAGTGGATAACCAATTAAATCAGCATCCTTAAATTTTACACCAGCTCGATCTTTACGGTCATCAAGTAACACATCTACACCTGCATTTTGTAATGCACTATAAATGGTTTGACTTGTTGACATCAACGCTTCATCTTTAGCATTAATAGGTACGATAACAGCTTCAAATGGTGCAATAGAACGAGGCCAAATAATACCATTTTCATCATGATATTGCTCAATAGCTGCAGCTAATGTACGAGATACACCAATGCCATAACAGCCCATAATCATTGGATTAGGACGACCATTTTGGTCTAAGAATGTAGCTTGTAATGCTTCAGAATATTTTGTGCCTAATTTAAATACTTGACCAACCTCAATACCTTTGGCATGTTCTAATGCACCACCACAAGTTGGGCAAACATCGTCATCTGTAATTAAACGAATTGGTGCAACAATAATATCTTCTACATTAAAGTCACGTTTAGGGTTGATATTAACATAGTGCGCATCTTTTTTATTGGCACCGCCACAAACATTGTAAGATTCCATAACAGATTCATCCACAACAATAGCAAACTCCTCTGTTTGTTTTAATCCTACTGGACTGATGAAGCCAGCTGTTAAGCCAACTTTTTCTAATTCTTCAGGTGTAGCCATTTCAGGTTCTACAGAACCCAAAACTGCATGTTGTACTGCCACTTCATTGACTTCATGATCACCACGAACAATTGCTAATACCACTTTACCATCAATGGAGAATACTACAGCTTTGATAGTTTTATGTAGTGGTAAGTTCAACATTTCCGCCACAGCTTCAATAGTACTAGCATTAGGAGTATCTACAATGGATAACTCTTGCAGTGCTTCTTCTTCCTGTTTCATAATACCAGGTTTACCAATTTCAATATTTGCAGCATAGTCACATTTGGTGCAATATACAATATCAGCTTCACCAGCTTCAGCAATTGCCATAAATTCATGTGTTCCACTACCACCGATGGCACCACTATCAGCTTCTACAGGACGGAATGTGAGACCACAACGCGTAAAAATACGTGTATATGCATCATACATGGATTTATAAGATTCGTCTAAACCAGCTTCATCTACATCAAAAGAATATGCATCTTTCATAATAAATTCGCGACTACGCATCAAACCATAACGTGGACGACGTTCATCACGGAATTTACTTTGGATTTGATATAAATTTACTGGTAATTGACGATATGAGTTAATCTCATTTTTTACAAGAGTTGTAATCATCTCTTCATGAGTTGGCCCCAAGCAGAATTCATTATCATGACGATCATTAATACGCATCATTTCTGCGCCATATGCGTTCCAACGGCCAGACTCTTTCCAAATTTCTGCAGGTTGTAAGATAGGCATCATGATTTCTTGAGCACTAGCACGATCCATTTCTTCACGTACAATAGCTTCGATTTTTTTGATGCTTCTCCAACCTAATGGTAAAAAGCTATATAAACCATTTGCAGTTTTGCGCATAAAACCAGCGCGAAGCATAAGCTGTTGGCTAACTACATCAGCGTCAGATGGAACCTCACGCAATGTAGGTGCATATAATTTAGTGGCTAACATAAAGACTCCTCATCTAAGTTTTCTAAATATTGATCAATTTCTCTAAATAATGTATCTACTAATTCAGCTTCTGGTACAGTCTTGATAACTTCACCTTTTCGGAAAACAATACCTTGACCATTACCACCAGCAATACCAAAATCAGCTTCACGAGCCTCACCGGGCCCATTTACAACACATCCCATAACAGCAACTTTAATCGGTGCTTTAATAGATGCTAAGCGCTCCTCTACAATTCTCGCCATGTCAAACAGATTGACTTGGCATCGGCCACATGTAGGGCAGGAAATCATTGTAGCACCAAAGTTACGTAATCCCAAGTTACTTAAAATACTTCGGCCTACTTCTATTTCATGTATTGGGTCACCCGTTAAAGATACCCGTAATGTATCACCAATACCGTCTAATAATAAAGCACCAATGCCCATAGCAGACTTAATGGTACCTTGTTTTATCGTCCCAGCCTCAGTAACACCTAAATGTAAAGGATAAGGAATCTTATCGGATAACTTACGATAGGCTTCTACCATTAAAGGAACTTCCGTTGCTTTAATGGATAATTTCATTTGGCGATAGTCGAGCTTTTCGAGAATTCGCACATGTTCTAATGCAGTCTCTACCATACCATCTGCTGTAGGATGACCGCCATGAGCATCCAGGATATGCTTAGGTAAAGAACCAGCATTGACACCTATACGAATTGGAATTTGTTTAGGTTTAGCTTTTTCAATAACAGCTAATACCTTATCTTCGCCCCCAATATTTCCTGGGTTAATACGCAATCCATCTACATTATTCTCAATAGCTTCTAAAGCTAATTTATAGTCGAAATGAATATCAGCAATTAAAGGAATATCGATACCAGCACGAACTGCTTTTAAAGCTTTTGCAGATGCCATTGTAGGTACTGCAACACGTACTAATTCACAACCAGCCTCAGCTAAGCGATTTATTTCAGCAATAGCCTTTTCCGTGTGAACCGGATCAGTGGTAATCATAGATTGAATGCTTACCGGTGCATAATCACCAATTTTAACTGTACCTACATAGATACCATTTGTTGGTTTACGTACAATCATTGTAATCTCCCATCTATCTTATAGTAATCGGAATATATCCTGAGTTGTTACATATAAGAATAATGCTACCATCAAAGCAACACCAACCATTTGAATATACATAAGTGCCTTAGCAGGTAACTTACGACCTGTGATAGCTTCAGCCAAAATAATAATTAAATGACCACCATCTAATACAGGTAATGGCAAAAGATTAATAACCCCTAAGTTAATACTTAAAAATGCTGCAAAACTTAATAGTGGCGCAAAGCCAGATTGTGCAATAGTACCAGCCATTTGTGAAATCCCTACAGGGCCAGATAGCTCTGCTGCCTGTGTGCCTCGAATCATATCATATAAGCCACTTAACATAGCAACAATTGTTTGACCTGTGCGAGTAACGGCTAAACTAAAAGATTCTCCAATACTATAAGTTTCTCGAGTATAACTAGGATAAATACCAATTTTAGGACTATCCTGTTCCATTTTTGGAATCACTGTAGTTTCTACAGTTTCCCCTTCTCTATCTACTACAACAGTAACACCATGATTGGCAGTACCTTGTAGGCTAGGACGGATTTCATCCCATGTAGAGATTTTTTTACCATCGATGGTAAGAATTCTATCGTTAGATTGTAAATGTGCCTGTTCAGCAGCGCTACCTGGGATGATATTACCAATAACAGGATCATTTGTATACGTGAGATTACCTACTGTTGCATTGAGACCAAAGAATAAAACTATGGCCAATAAAAAATTAAATACAGCACCTGCAGAAATAACAATAAATTTCTTCCATGCAGGTTTAGTATAAAATGAACGCTCATTAAGAGGCTCGTCAGGTGTCATACCTGCAATACGATTAAATCCACCAAGAGGAATGATACGAATCGAGTATAAAGTTTCCCCTCTTTGAACCTTGAATATGGCAGGTCCAAAACCAATGGCAAATTCGTCTACTTGCATACCCGACATTTTTGCTGTAATGAAATGGCCTAATTCATGAATAAACACGATTAAACCAAATACAAATATTGTGGCTAATGCCGTAATCATATATTCTCCTATAACATCAACGATGTTGCCTTTTCACGGGCCCATCTATCGATGGATAATAAATTATCTAATGTAAAATCATCTTCTGGTCCCATAGATTCAAGAACAGAAGTAACGACTTTATAAATATCACCAAAGGCGATTTTATCTTCTAAAAAGGCATATACTGCCGTTTCATTAGCTGCATTAAATACAGCAGGTTTAAATCCACTAGCACGTCCCACCTCATACGCAAGTCGAAGTGCAGGAAAATCGTCATACCGTGGAGGTAAAAACTCCAAATGTAGTGCTTGACTAAAATCAAGATGATTCATACTTAAAACTTCACGTTTGGGATACGTCAAAGCATATTGAATGGGCTCGCGCATATCTGGATTACCCATTTGCGCTAATATCGCACCATCCTTCATACGTATCATAGAATGAACGATACTTTGAGGATGTACTACTACATCAATATGATCAAAATCAAAACCAAATAACCAATGAGCTTCTATTACCTCTAAGCCTTTATTGAATAAAGAGGCAGAGTCTATAGTTATTTTATTACCCATATTCCAGGTAGGATGTCGCAAACAATCTGCAGCAGTTGCAGTTTGAATTTTACTAGAATCCCATGTGCGTAAAGGTCCACCAGAAGCAGTGACAATTAAAGAATCAACATTGTCACGTTTCTGTCCTTCTAAGCACTGAAATATAGCACTATGTTCACTATCGATAGGTAGGATTTGCACGCCATGTTCTTTAGCTAAAGCCGTAATTAATGGACCTCCAGCAACAAGAGTTTCTTTATTAGCAAGACCTATAGTCTTCCCTTGTTTTATAGCTTCCACTGTAGGCTCAATTCCCGCAGCACCTACAATAGCAGTAACAATCATTGTTGCTTCTTGAATTGTAGCTGCTGCAATGAGGGCTTCCTTACCACCTATCAATTTTGTAGGACCTGTATAGCGTGCTTGTAATTCTTTAAAAGCACCTTCATCTACAAGACCAGCCACCAAAGGTTTATATTCTTTAATCTGATGTTCTAAGAGGTCAATATTATGATGTGCCACTAAGGCAACCACCTTGAATTGATCTGGATGTTGAGACACCACATCAAGCGTCTGTGTACCGATTGAGCCAGTACTGCCAATAATACTTAGGTATTTCATAAGTGTACCTCTATAAAATTAGTACGAAAATAGCAATATATATACTAATGTAATGGGAGCCGCAAATAATAAACTATCAAAGCGATCCAATACACCGCCATGACCTGGTAATAATGTACCAGAATCTTTTACATTACATAGTCGTTTAATCTTTGATTCAAACAAATCACCTAATGGTGCTAATATACCGCTAATCATACCTACATGGATTCCCATCCACCAAGGAATGCCAACGATATACGAAAATACTGCACCTGTAAGGATACAGCCGATAAATCCACCAATAAAACCTTCTAGTGTTTTATTAGGACTAATGGATGGTACTATTTTACGTTTACCAAGAGCTCGACCTGAAAAGTATGCAAAGGTATCGCTAGCCCAAGTAGTAAACAATAATAACCAAAGTGTAATAGTGCCCCAGTTATATAGTTCAAAAGGCATTGATAAATCCATGTAAATTGAGTCATGACGAATCAAGAGTAATGAAGTCATACCCATACCAATATATAATAAACCAAATACACTAAAGGATACACTAGACATCGAGTACTTACTTTCACCAAATGTACACAACATATAATTGGCAAATAAACTTAATACTAAAATAGCTATAGCTATAATATACTGATGACATGCAAGAGCAATCATTAGCAATAAAATGCTAATATATCCCCATATAATGGATATCCGAACACGTTTAGCTTTACCAAGTAATACAAACTCACGCCACCCTAATAAAGCTAAAAGTGTAATTAGCACATCATATACTAATCCACCAAATGTAATGGCCCCTAAGGCAATAATAAAACCAATAACAGCGGTAATAACACGTGTTTTTAACATTTTTTATTCCTCATCACATAAGCCACCAAATCGGCGTTCTCGTTTCTGATATGCCGCCACAGCTTCAAGTAAAGTTTCCTTAGTAAAATCTGGCCAATGCAAATCGGTAAACCAAAATTCAGCATACGCTAGTTGCCATAACAAAAAATTACTAATTCTAAAATCACTACTAGGACGAATTAATAAATCTACATCACTAAACTCTTTAGTGAATAATTGAGAACTTACATATTCTTCAGTAATTTTGTCCATTGTAATAACGCCATCCGCAACGGATTTTACAATGTCGCGGATAGTTCTAACTATTTCATCACGCCCACCATAGTTAATCGCTAACTGTAATGTGAGGCCTGTATTATTCTGAGTTAATAATTCTGCATCTTGAATGATTTTTTGTAGGTTTTCTGAAAGCCCTCCAATAAAACCAATAAATCGAATGCGTACATTATGTTCATGCATATACTTAACATTATTATTTAAGTATTCTTTTATGAGAGCCATAAGTAAAGAAACTTCCTGTTCAGGACGCTTCCAGTTCTCTGTGGAGAAGCCATATACCGTAAGAGCTCTAATTCCAATCTCATCTGCAGCAATAACAATCTGCTTTAATACGTCGGCTCCTGCGCGGTGTCCCATTGATCGTGGCATGCCTCTTCGTTTTGCCCAACGACCATTGCCATCCATAATAATAGCAACATGTTTTGGTATCACATTACTATCAATAACAGGCGTATCAGATGGTTTACGGTTAAATAATTTCTTTAGCATAGTCTACCTCGATAGAATTTCCGAAGTCGCTGGCAATCATTGGTCTATACACTAGTATATGTAAACACTCATCAACCTTGGTAATACGTGCTACATAAAATCCTTTATCAGCAATATCAAAAAAGCGATTAAAGGATCCCCCAATCATTACCTTAAAAGGAATATGGGCAGCCTGCAAACGAGACTTTGCAAGCTGCCATGGCATTCCAATAAGGCTATTAGAATCTAACATTATACTTCTAATACGTCCTTTTCTTTTACTGCTTTTAACTCATCAATCTGCTTAATTTTAGCATCTGTAAGTTTTTGAATTTGATCTAAACCGTCTTTAGCATCATCTTCAGTAATTGTTTTAGCTTTCTCTTCTTTTTTCAATGAATCATTTACATCACGACGAATATTTCGTACTGCAACTTTAGCATCTTCAGCTTTTTTATGAACAACTTTAACGATTTCTTTACGACGTTCCTCAGTCAATTGAGGAATAGTCAATCGAATTTGAGCACCATCATTACCAGGATTTAAACCAAGATCAGATTGTAAGATTGCTTTTTCAATAGCACCAATCATAGTTTTATCCCAAGGTGCAATAACAATCATACGAGGCTCAGGCACGGAGATATTTGCAACTTGGTTAATTGGAGATGGGCTACCATAATAGTCAACCATTACTTTGTCAAGCAATGCTACACTAGCACGGCCTGTACGAATAGATGCAAATTCATGTTTTAAAGCCTCAATAGACTTATTCATGCGTTCTTCTGCTTGTTGCAACAATTCTTTAATTTCCATTTGAATTATTCTCCTCGAACTATGGTACCAATCTCTTCACCTTTAGCGGCTTTAGTAATGTTACCAGGAATGTCCATGCTAAATACAATAATAGGGATATTATTATCTTTACATAAAGTTGTGGATGTTGCATCCATAACCTTTAATTCTTTTGTGATGATATCATTATATGTTAACTCATCAAATTTAACGGCATTAGGATTCGTTTTAGGATCAGAATCATATACACCGTCAGCAAACTTCTTCGCCATCAAAATTGCATCTGCTTCAATTTCAGCAGCGCGCAATGCAGCTGTTGTGTCTGTAGAGAAGTATGGTTTACCAAGGCCTGCACCGAAGATAACGATACGTTTTTTCTCTAAGTGACGAATTGCACGACGACGAATATAAGGTTCTGCAATTTCTTGCATTTCGATAGCAGTTTGAACACGAGTGTCTACGCCTGCTTGTTCTAATGCATCTTGCAATGCTAAGGAGTTCATTACTGTTGCTAGCATACCCATATAGTCAGCTGTAGCACGATCCATACCTTGGTTACTACCAGCTAACCCTCTCCACAAGTTACCGCCACCAACAACAATTGCGATTTCTAAATCAGTGGATTTTGCTAAAGCAGCAATTTCTTTTGCAAATTCTTCAACAACATCAGGGTTAATACCAAAACCTTGTTCACCCGCTAATGCTTCACCACTCAACTTCAAAACAATACGTCTAAAGTTTCTCTTTGCCATGTGTTTACTCCTCTATTGCAAAATAAGAGAACACTGTACGGTGTTCTCTTATTATTTCTTAATTATTTACCAACAGATGCCATTACTTCAGCTACGAAGTCATCTTGGCGTTTTTCAATGCCTTCGCCCAAACCGTAGCGAACAAAACGACGTACGTTGATGTTTTCACCGATTTTTGCAATATTTTCATTAATGATGTCTGTAACAGTTTTGTCGCTATCTTTAATGAATACTTGTTCTAATAGGCAGTTTTCTTTATAGAATTTTTCAATACGACCAGCAACCATTTTTTCCAAAACAGCTTCAGGTTTTGGTTTACGGCCAGCTTTAACGTCTTCTTCAGCTTCTACTTTAGCTTGTTCCAACAATACTTGTTTTTCGTGTTCGATTACTTCAGCAGGAACTTCTTCACGGTTCAAGTATGTAGGGTTTACAGCTGCGATTTGCATAGCGATATCGCGTGCCAAGTTTTGGAAATCATCAGTTTTAGCAACGAAGTCAGTTTCGCAGTTAACTTCTACCAATACACCGATACGACCACCAGCGTGGATGTAAGATTGTACTACACCTTCAGCTGCGATACGACCAGCTTTTTTAGCTGCAGCAGCCAAACCTTTTTCACGAAGAAGGTCAACCGCTTTTTCGATATTACCGTCAGTTTCAACCAATGCTTTTTTAGCGTCCATCATACCTGCGC
>OGIT01000788.1_pt1 | contig 10772 bp, 8 predicted proteins | sample 1571881 | NCBI WGS metagenome assembly OGIT01 (sample SAMEA2582101, study PRJEB24529) | metagenome | biome: Human gut stool | place: China | collected 2011 | reverse complement strand
GCCTCTATTGGGTTGAATATGAATAGTACGGCAGTTGTTATTGGTGCTATGCTTATATCGCCGTTGATGGGACCTATTTTAGCAACTGGTTTTGGCTTTGCTACGCTTAATTTTACAGTTGTAAAAAGCGGTATTTTAAGATTGTCCTTACAGGTTACGATTGCTGTTTTGGCATCTGCTTTATATTTTTATATTTCTCCCGTTCAGGCGGCTACATCTGAACTATTAGCACGTACAGAACCGAATATTTTTGATGTATTCATTGCTATATTTGGTGGGTTAGCTGGGATTATTGGGCAAACGCGTAAGACCTTAGATAATGTTATACCAGGTGTTGCGATTGCGACTGCACTTATGCCACCACTATGTACGGCAGGATATGGACTGGCTAATGGAAATTGGCACTATTTCATTGGGGCTGGCTATCTATTCTTTATAAATGCATTCTTCATCTTCTTTGCAGCTTTTATTGTTTTAAAAGGTGTATATAGTTTGCCATTCCATAAACAAGCAGAAGAGGTTAATCGTCGTAACCAGCTAATATTTCTCGTGATTGGTCTTATTATGGCTATACCAAGTATTTATGCAGGCTATGATATGACCATCAAGTATTCTGAGTCAAATCATATGGAGCAGTTTATTAAGAATGATATTAATCAAGAGGGACGTCGACAAGTGATTGATTATTCATTGGATCAAACGAATAAGCTAGTAAACATAGTAGTTATAGGAGCTCCTGTGACTTCAGAGGAGCAAGCCCAGTTGGATGACAAGTTACAGAAAGATGAGTACTTGCAACCTTATACATTACGATTTGTTAATAGCGTAGATGAGCAAAAATCTACTATGGATAAGACGAACTTGAATAAATCTTCAGAGAATCTTGGAACATATAAAAACTTGATTAATCTGTACCAACCGACTTATCAATTAGTAAGTGAAACTATAAATACTATGAAAACGACAGAAGCTGAAGCAAAGGCGTTATTCCCGTTTGTAAGCAAAGTGGAAGGCATGCCTTTAATAGATAATCTAGAACAGCCTAAAGCGAGTCGATATATGGTGATTATCCATACTACATCCACTATATCTGATGCAGATTTGAAACGAATAAAAGCTTGGTTAGAGGCTAAATTATCAGCACCTGTAACTATTTCTGTGGAGCAAACAACGTCAACTCAATAAGTTGATTTTTTGATTTTGATTAGATTGTTTATTATATAGAGCGATATTTATAACGGTACTAAGTTTGATTGTACCTATTAGGTATATTACCTAGTAGTACGGGGAATCATCTTAGTACCGTTTTTATGTACTTGGCATAGCTAAATGTAATTACTCTTATCTTGCTATAGATTAAAGTTATATTAATACATACATAAAATCTATTATACGAGTAGGAATTAAATTGATATACTTGCCATATCGAAATTATTAAATAATCAAATGTAGATACAAGATAAGAAAAATAGATTTATTATAATATCTACGAATGTTGTATACGTATGAGTCCTCGTCCGAGATGTAGGTTTTCATCGTAGATAGGAGGATTACATGAAAAAATGGTTAGCATTAGCAGCGACGGCCGTACTGGGTGCGTCCTTATTGATTAGTGGTTGTGGCTCTTCCACAAATAACGCAAGCTCTAGTGGTGCTGGCAGTTCTAAGGCAGAGGTATTAAAGGTGGCAGCAAACCCTGTGCCTCATGCTGAAATCTTAGAACAAGTTAAACCTATTTTGGCTAAGGAAGGTGTAGACTTACAAATCGTTGAATTTACAGACTACATCCAACCAAATATGGCTCTATCTAGCCATGAAGTAGATGCAAACTTCTTTGCAAACGTACCTTACCAAAATAACTACAATAAAGATCATGGTACAAACTTTGTAAGCTTTGCACCAGTTCATATCGAACCATTGGCTATTTACTCTCAAAAAATTAAAGACTTGAAAGACTTGCCAAATGGCGCAAAAGTAGCAATTCCATCTGACCCAACAAACAGTGCTCGTGCACTTCTCTTGTTGCAAAGTGCTGGTCTTGTAACTTTGAAAGATCCAACTGGTTTGACGAACACACCATTTGATGTGACTAGCAATCCTAAAAATATCCAAATTACTGAGTTAGAAGCGGCTCAAATTCCTCGTTCCATCCAAGACTTAGACGCAGCTGTAATCAATGCTAACTATGCATTGCCAGCAGGCCTAAATCCTACAAAAGATGGCTTATTCGTAGAGAAAGCTGATTCTCCGTATGCAAATCTTCTTTCCGTTAACCCTGGTGATGAAAATAAACCAGCTATCCAAAAATTAGCTAAAGCATTACAATCTCCAGAAGTTAAGAAATTCATTGAAGAACACTACAAAGGTGCAATTATCCCAGCGTTCTAATGAAGTGAGTCGTTAATAACATAGTGTATTTCACAAAACATCTCCTTAGATTAACTCTCTAATACAAAAAAGGCGTAACACCAAATAGTGTTACGTCTTTTTTAGTATGTTTAAATACTGTTTAATGAGACATAGTATAAGATTGGTAATTTAATCCTTATAAGAGGATTATTGCTAAGTTAGTATATTAAGCATCTATAGGTTTCGCATATTTTTTTCGATATGAATGTGGTGTTTCAGTGGTAGCCATTTTGAAAATTTTACAGAAATAACTAGTCCTGTTGTAGCCCAATGTTTTACTGATCTGATTAACTGTTAGTTGGGAATATACTAATAACTTTTTGGCTTCTTGTATACGCAATAGTGTTATATATTGTACTACTGAAAGTCCTGTATCATCTTTAAAAATTTTAGAGAAGTAGGATTCGCTTAAATGAATATGTTCCGAAAGCCTCCTGAGCGACACTCGTTTGCTCAGGTTTTTTTCTATATATAACATAGCTTTTCGGATTTCTGGACGATTAATAGGGCGTTCCGATTCTACAAAGTCTGGCAATTGTTCATAAGGCATTTCTTCAGCTATGGCATCGTTAAATGGGAAGTAGTGTTCTACCAAAATCCGTAAAACCTTTGTAGCGCTGTAAATTTGTTCTGCAGTCAAAACAGGCAAGGTCCGATACAAGGCGCGAAGTTTAGTATCATCATGCCAATCGGTTTGGGTAGGTAAGATGGGCTTAATTGTCGTATCCTCTGTTTTCGTTTGCCCGGCCATGATAAAACCTAAGATGGCACCATCTTTCATGATGGGCACGGAGAAATCTATAAGGCCCATGTGACAGCGATATGGGCAGGAGGATAGTTCTTTTGTAGCATCTAGTCCACCATATAAGTCGCATTGATTGCAGCGTTTGGCGTAGGTTGAATTGCGCCTTACAACCTTGCAAAATGGAGAAAAGTTATATTCTTGAGATAATACTTTTCCACGATTATTTACAAAAATGGCGGCGATTTTTGTTATATTTGTGAAATCGCGCATGATTTCATTGATAAGCTTAGTATCTTCATTCGTACAAATCATAGTAAAACCTCCAATCACAAATGTGTTAAGAGGTCTAGTAAGCACACCGCTAAAATAGCTCTACTCGCTCTCTATCTAAAGGGTCTGCTCTAAACCTGTGAAAAGAGAAAAGTGACATACCACCTAAAATTCATATACCTATAAAATTACGTTATTTCTTGCTTTTACATGTATAAGTATAACAGAATTGTCGTATTTTAGTAATAGAAAAATCGCATTTTACGAATACACATAAAAAAGTTGTATTTAATAATTTTTATAATAAAGATAGATAAAAGCCTTATATTACTTATATTTAGAAAGGATTGAGTCCGATGGGTTGTGACTGAATAGCAAGGCATGCTCTATAGCAATATATGGTGTACAGAATGTAGTGTTGCATACATATGAATGGTTAAAGAAATGTTAAAAAATATAAAATGGTATATCGCAACATAGTTTTTTGTACATAGATACTTTCATTATACGTATGGAGGGTATTATGGCGACAACATGTGGATTAACTGAATTTGTAGGGACTAGTAAAACTGGTGATACTATAGGTCTCGTAATTGCTAACGTAGATCAACAAGTATTAGATGCGATGAAACTAAAGAAAAAATATCGTTCTATCGGTATTTTAGGTGCTCGTACTGGTGCAGGCCCACATATTATGGCTGCTGATGAAGCGGTAAAAGCAACCAATACTGAAATCGTTAGCATTGAATTACCTCGTGATACTAAAGGTGGCGCAGGTCATGGCTCGTTAATCATCTTTGGTGGTGATGATGTATCCGATGTAAAACGAGCTATTGAAGTAGCGTTAGCTGAAGTGGAACGCACCTTTGGCGATGTATATGCAAACGATGCTGGTCATATTGAACTTCAATATACAGCACGCGCTAGTCATGCAGTAAATGCAGCATTTGGCGCTCCTGAAGGTAAAGCATTTGGCCTTATCGTAGGTGCTCCCGCAGCTATTGGAGTAGTTATGGCTGATGTAGCTGTTAAATCTGCGAATGTTGATGTAATCGGTTATGCATCTCCGTCTGCAGGTACAAGTAATTCTAACGAAGTAATTTTACAGATTTCTGGCGATTCTGGGGCTGTACGACAAGCGGTTATCTCTGCTCGTGAAGTAGGTAAACAATTGCTCGGTACTATGGGTGACGAACCAGTGAACGGAGCCCCTTCCTATATCTAATCTGAAAGGATGGTATGCCCTATGAAATCAAAACGTTTCGAAGTCTTAAGTCAACGTCCTGTTAATCAGGATGGATATGTAAAGGAATGGGTAGAGGAAGGTTTTATAGCCATGGAATCTCCTCAAGATCCAAAGCCTAGCCTCAAAATCGAAGGCGGTCGCATCGTTGAACTCGATGGTAAACGCCGTGAAGATTTTGATCTTATCGATACATTTATTGCGAACTACGGTATCGTTCTCGATGGTGCTCAACAAGCGATGGCAATGGACTCAAAAGAGATTGCTAATATGATGCTTACACCATCAGTGCCTCGTGAAGAAATCGTTAAGATTTGTAAATCTATTACCCCAGCGAAAATGCTGGAAGTTGTTTCTTGCATGAACGTTGTTGAAATGATGCAATGTATGCAAAAAATGCGTGCTCGTCGTACAATGGCTAACCAAGCCCATGTAACGAACGTAAACGACAACCCAGTACAAATCGCAGCGGATGCTGCAGAAGGTGCGCTTCGTGGGTTCGCAGAAGAAGAAACAACAGTTGCAGTTGCTCGTTATGCACCACTTAATGCGATCAGCTTACTTGTAGGTTCTCAATGTGGTCGACCAGGCGTATTGACTCAATGTTCTTTGGAAGAAGCAACGGAATTAGAACTTGGTATGCGTGGATTCACAGCTTATGCAGAAACAATTTCTGTATATGGTACAGAAGATGTATTTACAGATGGTGATGATACACCTTGGTCTAAGGGATTCCTCGCATCTGCTTATGCATCTCGTGGTCTTAAAATGCGCTTTACTTCTGGTACAGGTTCTGAAGTACAAATGGGTCAAGCAGAAGGTAAATCTATGTTGTACCTTGAAATCCGTTGCCTATACATCACAAAAGGCGCTGGCGTACAAGGTATCCAAAATGGTTCTGTAAGCTGTATCGGTATTCCAGCAGCCGTACCTTCTGGTATCCGTGCTGTATTAGCAGAAAACCTTGTAGCAGCTATGCTCGACCTTGAATGTGCATCTAGTAATGACCAAACATTCAGTCACTCCGACTTGCGTAGAACAGCTCGTACATTGATGCAATTTGCACCAGGCACTGACTTCATCTGCTCTGGTTATAGTTCTACACCAAACTATGACAACATGTTTGCTGGCTCCAACTGGGATGCAGAGGACTATGATGACTGGACAGTTATCCAACGTGACCTCAAGGTAAATGGCGGTCTTATCCCTGTTCGCGAAGAAGAAGTAGTAGCGGTTCGTAATAAAGCGGCTCGTGCACTACAAGCTTTGTTCAAAGCCTTAGGTTTGCCTCCGATTACAGATCAAGAGGTAGAGGCTGCTACCTATGCGAATGGCTCTAAAGACATGCCTCCTCGCGATAAGGTTGCAGATATTAAAGCGGCTCAAGACTTGTTAAACCGCGGTGTTACAGGCGTTGATTTTGTAAAAGGCTTAGCTAAAGAAGGTCATACTGATGTAGCACAAAGTATTTTGAATCTATTAAAACAAAAAATCTCCGGCGATTACTTACAAACATCGGCCATCTTTGACCGTGATTTCAATGTTATCTCCGCGATTAACAATAGAAATGACTATCAAGGTGCTGGCACAGGTTATCGTGTGGAAGGTGAAGATTGGGAACGCATTAAAAATATTCCAAACGCCATTGATCCACGGGATATATAAGGAGGTGTCATGATGGCTGAAATTAACAGAGATGTATTACGTTCTATTATCCTAGACGTTTTACAAGAAATGGGTGGTGTTCATGAGGCACCACAATTCAAGGCTAGTGTTGGTGAAAGCACAACATCAAGTGCGGCTCCTAGACATGAAGATCCAACTGGTGACGATAGCTGGCTCCAAACTGGGGGTCCTGCACAACCTGGTACAAGCGCAGATGAAGTAGTTATTGCTGTTGGCCCTGCCTTTGGTCGTAGTCAACGACAAACTATCGTTGGTGTACCGCATCAAGAAGTGATTCGCCAATTAGTAGCTGGTATCGAAGAAGAAGGTTTAAAAGCTCGTGTGATTCGCGTATATCGTTCCTCTGACGTAGCGGCCGTAGCTGTTGAAGGCGATTCTATTTCTGGATCTGGTGTATGTATCGGTATTCAATCTAAAGGTACTACTTTGATTCACCAACGCGATTTACAACCACTTTCAAATTTGGAATTATTCCCTCAAGCACCGCTATTAACAGCTGAAACATACCGTGCTATCGGTAAAAATGCTGCTAAATACGCTAAGGGCGAATCCCCAACACCAGTACCAACATTGAACGATCAAATGGCTCGTCCAAAATACCAAGCACTATCTGCATTGCTTCATATCAAGGAAACTAAGCATGTAGTAAAAGGTAAGCCAGCTGATGAAGTTCGTGTCACTGTATAAGGAGGTTTACTATGGCTAACGAATTAGAAGCCTTAATTCGGCAGATCGTATCTGAAATAGATGGGGCAAAGGGAAATACTACACAATACTCTGCGCCTCATACATCATCTACACCTAATACAGCAGTTGTAGATAGAGTGGTTACCATCGAAGATTATCCAATTTCTAAAAAACACCCAGAATGGATTAATCTTGGTCAAGGTCGAGACTTGAGCCACATTACGATGGATAACGTAATGGCCGGTCATATCACAATGGACGATTTAAAAATTTCTCCATCCATTTTGAAAGCTCAAGGTCAAATTGCTAAGGCTGGGGGCCGAGATCAAATTGAACTCAACTTCTCTCGTGCTGCAGAAATGACAAAGGTAAGTGATAAACGCTTACTTGAAATGTACAACGCACTTCGTCCATATCGTTCTTCCAAACAAGAATTATTAGATATTGCTAGCGAACTTGATGGTTTAGGGGCTCCGATTTGTGCAAACTTTGTACGAGAAGCTGCAGAAAACTACGAACGTCGTAAAAAACTCAAAGGTGATAATTAACCTATAGGAGATGTCATTATGAAACGAATTGTTGGCATCGATATTGGAAACTCTACAACAGAAGCGGCCTTGGCCGAAATTCATAGTAATGGAGAGGTAAAGTTCTTATCTTCTGCCATTGCTAGTACTACAGGTATTAAAGGAACACGCGAAAATATCGTAGGTCTCATGGATTCCCTCAAGTCGCTAATCAGATCTGCTAATCTTACACTACGGGACATTGACTTAGTTCGCATTAATGAGGCTACACCAGTTATCGGTGATGTGGCTATGGAAACGATTACAGAAACCATAATTACAGAATCCACCATGATCGGTCATAATCCTAAAACACCCGGTGGATTAGGTCTTGGCGTAGGCTATACGGTTCCCATTGAGGAACTGATTGATAAGCCACAAGGTCAGTCATACATTGTAGTAGCTCCAAAGATTATCGATTTTGAATTGGTAGCACAGCTTATTAATGCGTACTGTAAACGAGGTTATGATATTCGAGCTGCTATTCTTCAAGCCGATGACGGCGTGCTCGTCAACAACCGATTGGATCATAAAATTCCTATCGTAGATGAGGTTGCGTATATCGATAAAATTCCAATGGGTATGCTTTCTGCTGTAGAGGTTGTAGAACCGGGGCAAGTGGTATCACAATTATCAAATCCTTATGGGATTGCCACTGTATTTGAGCTTTCACCAGAGGAAACAAAGAATATTGTGCCTATCGCTAGAGCTCTTATCGGAAATCGCTCAGCTGTAGTCATCAAAACACCGGCAGGGGACGTTAAGGAGCGGGTAATACCGGCAGGATCCATCATTGTTATGGGGAATGACCGAACTGTATCCGTTGATGTATCTGCTGGGGCAGAGCGGATTATGGAAACTCTCGAATCTGTTCATCCTATCGATGATATTAGTGGTGAAGCAGGTACGAACGTAGGTGGCATGCTTGAAAAGGTTCGCCTTACAATGGCTCAATTGACGAATAAATCACCTCAAGATGTATTCATCCAAGACTTGCTAGCCGTAGATGTATCTGTTCCTATCAATGTAAAGGGCGGCCTTGCAGGTGAGTTCTCTATGGAACAAGCTGTAGGCATTGCCTCCATGGTTAAGTCAGATCATTTACAAATGGAAATCATTGCAAAGCAGGTTGAAAAAGAGCTAGGCGTACCAGTTGAAATCGGTGGTGAAGAGGCTGAATCAGCTATCTTAGGCGCATTGACAACGCCGGGGACAGCAAAACCAATGGCTATACTCGATCTAGGGGCTGGTTCAACTGATGCATCCATCATTAACCAAGAAGGAAAAATTAAGGCCATTCATCTTGCTGGGGCAGGAAATATGGTAACTATGCTCATCAATTCTGAACTTGGTTTAGAGGATATGCATATTGCAGAAGCCATCAAACGAGATCCATTAGCTCAAGTACTCAGCGTATATCACATTCGTCACGAAGATGGAACGGTGCAGTTCTTTAATGAACCGCTTCCTGCAGCATTGTTTGGCCGCGTTGTTATCATTACTCCGGATGGGCTCGTTCCTGTAGAGCGAGATATCCCTCTAGAAACGATTAAGCGTGTCCGTCAAACCGCCAAGAAACGGGTATTTGTTACAAATTCACTCCGCGCTTTGGCATCTGTGAGTCCTACTCATAATGTGCGAGATATACCATTTGTAGTTATCGTAGGTGGTTCTGCATTAGACTTTGAAATTCCTCAACTCGTAACCGATGCACTTTCACAATATGCATTAGTAGCAGGGCGAGGCAATATTCGAGGCGTTGAAGGGGCACGAAATGCGGTAGCAACAGGATTGGTATTATCTTATGCACAGAAGGGAGGCCTATGATGGATCAAAGTATCGTCAGTAAGCCAACCATATTGCTGTATGCTACAGAGCATATCAGTGAGGATATACTAAAACCCGTTCTATATGGAATTGAAGAGGAAGGTCTACCTGTTGTCATTGAGTCCCATAGTGGTACGCATATGACATTGGCCGACCTAGCATCTCGTAATTCAGCTTTATCTGTTGGGATAGGCGTTGATGATGAGGCGATTGTGTTGACCTATAAAAACATACCAATGCATCAATTTATTTATCGACTTACGGGCTATGCTCAATATCCAGATAGCTTACGCACCTTAGGTGTCAATGCAGCCCGCCTTGTAAAAGGTAATCCTTTCGTTTCTGATGAACGATTGGAAGTAGCTTTTTAAATCTAACTAACTTTAGAGGTGGTGCATATGGCTATTTATACGAAAACCGGTGATACAGGTACAACAGCCCTCTTTGATGGCACTAGAGTACCAAAAAATTCACTTCGTGTGGACACATATGGAACCTTTGATGAATTAAATGCACAGGTTAGTGTATGTGAGAAATTAGTCGTCTCACCAGACAATAAACATGTGCTTCACACATTACAACATCAGCTATTCCGCTTATGTGCGGAGGTAGCCACGCCTCATGTGGAAAATCTTAGTGAAAGTAGTAATCTAATTTCACAACAAGATATAAGCGAATTGGAACACATGATTGATGACTATACAAAGCGATTGCCACAGCAACATAGCTTTATATTAAGCGGAAATTATCTATCTGCTGCAGAGCTACACGTGGCGCGCACCATTTGTCGTCGCGGTGAACGATTGCTTATAAGCTTAGGTTCTGTAGAACCTATTCGCGATGAGGTTCGTAAATTTATTAATCGACTATCTGATGCTCTATATATCATGGCTCGCATGGAAGACTATGTACAATTTGTAGAAACAATTGTAGAACGCGTTTCAGAACGTGTAACAACTAGTCGCAAGGAAATACTGACAGGAAGCAATCAATGCGTAGGTAATATAGAGCAGACTGCTGAAAATGGAGTTAATGATATGACAACTGGATCAGAGTTAGAGCATATTATGACGAAGCTTTCACAAGCGGCAATGGACTACGCTCAGTCCATAGGAGTACCTATCGTTGTATCTATAGTAGATGCAAACGGTGTATTAATGTATTTCCAACGTATGTCAGATGCATTGCTCATCAGTAACGACATCGCACAGGCAAAGGCGTACACCGCAGTGGCGCTTAAATCAGCAACTCATGAAATACATTTAAACGCACAGCCTGATGGCGATCTATTCAACATAGAATCCATGGTAAACCGTAAAATTTGCACCTTTGGTGGAGG
>OGIT01000787.1_pt1 | contig 10773 bp, 8 predicted proteins | sample 1571881 | NCBI WGS metagenome assembly OGIT01 (sample SAMEA2582101, study PRJEB24529) | metagenome | biome: Human gut stool | place: China | collected 2011 | reverse complement strand
CCCTTAAGTTAGCGCTTATGGGAGTGATCCCCGCCACTTTTCAGGTGCTCGCATATCTTCAACGCACCCTAATTTTACCCAAGCCTGCCCACGGGCAGGCTTTTGGGGAGGTTAGCGGGTCAGGTCGTCAAAAAACTTCTTCACACCATCAAAGAAGCTCTTTGAGCGCGGGCTGTTGTGCTCACCGGTTGGGCCACCGAAGCTTTCTTGCAGCTCTTGCAGCAGCTGTTTCTGCTTCTCGTTCAGGCCTACCGGTGTTTCGACGACAACGCGGCACAGTAAATCACCCTGTGCGCCACCGCGGACAGACTTGACGCCTTTACCGCGCATACGGAAAAGCTTACCGGTCTGGGTTTCGCCAGGCACTTTCAGTTTGACGCGACCATCAAGGGTCGGTACTTCGATTTCGCCACCCAGCGCCGCCATAGCGAAGTTGATCGGGACTTCGCAATACAGGTTGTTGCCTTCACGCTCGAAAATCGGGTGCTGTTTAACCTGAACCTGAACGTACAGATCGCCTGCCGGTGCGCCATGCTCGCCCGCTTCACCTTCGCCCGCAAGACGGATGCGGTCTCCAGTGTCCACCCCTGCCGGGATTTTAACGGACAGCGTTTTGCTGCGCTCAACACGACCATGACCATGACATTTGTTGCACGGATCTTTGATCAGCGTACCGCGGCCCTGACAGTGTGGACAGGTCTGCTGCACGGCAAAGAAACCCTGACGCATCTGCACCTGACCAGAACCATGACAGGTCGGACAGGTCTGCGGCTGTGTACCTGGTTTTGCACCGCTACCGTGGCAAACGTCACACTCTTCCAGAGTCGGAATGCGGATCTCTTTGGTCACGCCACGTACAGCTTCTTCGAGGGTGAGCTCCATGTTATAGCGTAAATCAGCACCGCGCGCCGCACGTTGACGACCACGTCCGCCGCCAAAAATATCGCCGAAAACGTCACCAAAAATATCGCTGAAGTCTGCGCCGCCGCCAAAACCGCCGCCGCCCATACCGCCTTGCTCAAACGCAGCATGACCATACTGATCATATGCCGCACGTTTTTGCGAGTCGGTCAGAACTTCATAAGCTTCCTTGATCTCTTTAAATTTCGCCTCGGCCTCTTTGTCACCCTGGTTACGGTCCGGGTGGTATTTCATGGCCAGGCGTTTGTAGGCCTTTTTGATTTCACGCTCTTCCGCTGTTTTGGAAACGCCTAAAATCTCGTAATAATCTTGCTTAGCCATCTTTTTTAAATTGCCCCTAGATGAATGCACGGGCGGAGAGGAAATTCCCCTTCGCCCGTGTCAGTATAATTACCCGTTTATAGGGCGATTATTTTTTGTCTTTGACTTCTTCAAATTCAGCGTCGACAACATCGTCATCTTTCGCGTTGTTTGCAGAAGCATCAGCACCGGCAGTCTGCTGCTGGGCATGTTGCTGCTGGGCGATTTCCATCAGTTTCTGGGAAACCTGTGCCAGTTCCTGCATTTTCGCTTCGATAGCGGCTTTGTCTTCACCTTTCAGAGCAGTTTCCAGTGCAGTCAGTGCAGACTCGATAGCAGTTTTGTCGTCAGCCGGCAGTTTGTCGCCTGCTTCTTCAACCTGCTTACGGGTGCTGTGCAGCAGATGGTCGCCCTGGTTGCGAGTCTGTACCAGCTCTTCAAACTTACGGTCAGCTTCGGCGTTAGCTTCTGCGTCGCGTACCATTTTCTGGATTTCATCTTCGTTCAGACCAGAAGACGCCTTGATGGTGATCTTCTGCTCTTTACCGCTGTTTTTATCTTTCGCGGAAACGTGCAGGATACCGTCAGCATCGATATCGAAGGTAACTTCGATCTGCGGCATGCCGCGCGGTGCCGGGTTGATACCATCCAGGTTGAACTGACCCAGAGATTTGTTATCAGCCGCACGTTTACGTTCACCCTGCAGCACATGGATGGTTACCGCAGACTGGTTGTCTTCAGCGGTAGAGAACACCTGGCTGTGCTTGGTCGGGATAGTGGTGTTTTTCGCGATCAGCGTCGTCATCACACCGCCCATGGTTTCGATACCCAGAGACAGCGGGGTAACGTCCAGCAGCAGTACGTCTTTCACGTCACCAGTCAGAACACCACCCTGAACAGCAGCACCGATTGCTACAGCTTCGTCCGGGTTAACGTCTTTACGCGGCTCTTTACCAAAGAACTCAGCAACTTTCTTCTGAACCATTGGCATACGAGTCTGACCACCAACGAGGATAACGTCGTCGATATCAGATACGGACAGGCCAGCGTCCTGCAGTGCAACTTTCAGCGGCTCAATGGAACGGTTTACCAGATCTTCAACCAGGCTTTCCAGTTTCGCACGAGTCACTTTGATGTTCATGTGTTTCGGACCGGTCGCATCTGCAGTGATGTACGGCAGGTTAACGTCGGTCTGCTGAGCGGAAGACAGTTCGATTTTCGCTTTTTCTGCCGCTTCTTTCAGGCGCTGCATTGCCAGCGGATCGTTGCGCAGGTCAATGCCCTGATCTTTCTTGAATTCTTCAACCAGGTAGTTGATCAGACGGCTGTCGAAGTCTTCACCACCCAGGTGGGTATCACCGTTGGTAGCCAGAACTTCGAAGGTTTTTTCGCCGTCAACTTCGTCGATTTCGATAATAGAAATATCGAAAGTACCACCACCCAGGTCATAAACCGCGATAGTACGGTTGCCAGTACCTTTGTCCAGACCGTAAGCCAGCGCAGCTGCGGTCGGTTCGTTGATGATACGTTTTACTTCCAGACCAGCGATACGGCCTGCGTCTTTGGTTGCCTGACGCTGAGCATCGTTAAAGTATGCCGGTACGGTGATAACAGCTTCAGTTACCGGTTCACCCAAGTAATCTTCAGCGGTTTTCTTCATTTTTTTCAGCACTTCAGCAGAGATCTGCGGCGGTGCCATTTTCTGGCCTTTAACTTCGACCCATGCGTCGCCGTTATCAGCAGCAATAATTTTGAACGGCATGATGGAAACATCACGCTGTACTTCTTCGTCCTGGAAGCGGCGGCCAATCAGGCGTTTAATCGCAAACAGGGTGTTTTGCGGGTTTGTCACTGCCTGACGTTTAGCCGGCTGACCAACCAGAGTTTCACCATCCTGGGTATAGGCAATGATAGAAGGCGTGGTGCGATCGCCTTCGGCGTTCTCCAGCACGCGAGGAGTGGTGCCATCCATAATCGCTACACAAGAGTTGGTAGTACCCAGGTCGATACCAATTATTTTACCCATCTAAACGTCTCCACTATATATTCGGTCATCATGTGGTTGTGAGTCTGTAATAGGGGCGAAACGTCTGGTTTCAACTGCCCAATTTCATTTTTTTGCAGACTCACTCACTGCGGTTGACTACTAAATGGGGTCGTAACCCACGTCATCAAGGGGGAGATGCAAAAATTTTTTGTGCTTTTGCGCAGAAATTTCGCGATATGGCAGGACAAGACGTAAAATTGACAGCAATTTTATTCATATAAAGAATGAATCGCAGCCAAGGCATTCATCAAAAAATTGTAATAAAAAGAAAAGATTACGTACCTGAATCTTCTCTTTATCAGCAGTAAACTAGTGGGTATTCATCCCTCTACCTCTTCCCACTAAGAGAATCCTTATGAAATCCGTTTTTACGATTTCCGCCAGCCTGGCGATTAGCCTGATGCTGTGCTGCACGGCGCAGGCAAACGACCATAAACTCCTCGGCGTCATTGCAATGCCGCGTAACGAAACCAACGATCTGGCGCTGAAACTTCCTGTTTGTCGCATTGTGAAACGCATACAACTCTCTGCCGACCATGGCGATTTACAGTTAAGCGGTGCATCGGTTTATTTCAAAGCCGCCCGTAGCGCCAGTCAGAGTCTGAATATTCCTTCAGAAATAAAAGAAGGGCAAACCACTGACTGGATCAACATTAACAGTGATAACGACAATAAACGCTGCGTCTCAAAAATCACCTTTTCCGGTCATACGGTGAACTCATCGGATATGGCCACGCTGAAAATTATCGGCGACGACTAACGCCAGAATATAGAAACCACAAAAAATGAATGTTAATTACCTGAATGATTCAGATCTGGATTTTCTTCAGCATTGTAGTGAGGAACAGTTGGCAAATTCCGCCCGGCTGCTCACCCATAATGAAAAAGGCAAAACTCGCCTCTCCAGCGTACTGATGCGCAACGAACTGTTTAAATCGATGGAAGGGCATCCCGAGCAACATCGCCGCAACTGGCAGCTGATTGCTGGAGAATTACAGCATTTTGGTGGCGATAGTATCGCCAACAAACTGCGCGGACACGGTAAATTGTATCGGGCCATTTTGCTCGATGTTTCAAAACGATTGAAGCTGAAAGCCGACAAAGAGATGTCTACGTTTGAGATTGAGCAACAGTTACTGGAACAATTTCTGCGTAACACCTGGAAGAATATGGACGAGGAACATAAGCAGGAGTTTCTGCACGCGGTCGATGCCAGGGTGAATGAGCTGGAAGAGCTGCTGCCGCTGCTGATGAAAGACAAATTATTGGCAAAAGGCGTGTCGCATTTGCTTTCCAGCCAATTGACCCGCATTTTACGCACCCACGCAGCAATGAGCGTGCTTGGGCATGGTTTGCTGCGCGGCGCGGGTCTGGGAGGCCCTGTGGGCGCAGCATTAAATGGGGTTAAAGCGGTCAGCGGCAGTGCCTATCGCGTGACAATTCCAGCCGTACTGCAAATCGCCTGCCTGCGCCGGATGGTTAGCGCCACTCAGGTCTGACACCGTAAACCGGGGAAAATTTTCATTTTCCCCTCAAAAGATCGTAGACACTGCCCCACTGGCTGATTATTATGCCGCGCCCTGAAAACACTACAGTTATTCAGGGAAATTATTTCACCATTCATTCGATGATGATTTTTGAGGAATTATGGGCAACACTAAGTTGGCTAATCCGGCACCGCTGGGCCTGATGGGCTTCGGCATGACCACCATTCTGCTTAACCTGCACAACGTGGGTTATTTCGCTCTGGACGGTATTATTCTTGCCATGGGCATTTTCTACGGCGGCATCGCGCAAATTTTTGCCGGTCTGCTGGAGTACAAAAAAGGCAACACTTTCGGTTTAACCGCATTCACCTCTTACGGTTCTTTCTGGCTGACGCTGGTTGCGATTCTGCTGATGCCGAAACTGGGTCTGACCGATGCGCCAAATGCACAGTTCCTTGGTGTCTACCTGGGTCTGTGGGGCGTATTTACGCTGTTTATGTTCTTCGGCACGCTGAAAGGCGCACGCGTTCTGCAATTCGTTTTCTTTAGCCTGACTGTGCTGTTTGCCCTGCTGGCGATCGGTAACATTGCCGGTAACGCCGCAATCATCCACTTTGCCGGCTGGATTGGTCTGATCTGCGGTGCCAGCGCAATCTATCTGGCGATGGGTGAAGTACTGAACGAGCAGTTTGGTCGCACCGTTCTGCCGATTGGTGAATCCCACTAATTGTTTTGAGATCCCCCCGCTCGGGGGGATTTTTTTATTCGCTAACGTCGCGTCTTGCACTCTTCGGTCTGAATGCAGCAACCACTTCTGGTGCCGTTTCAACGTATGGCCCTTCCAGCAACTGAATGCAGTACGGTACGCTGGCAAAAATACCGTGTACCACAACGTTACCCGCAGCGTCCTTCACACCTTCCAGCGTCTCTTTAATAGACTTCGGCTGACCGGGTAAGTTAAGGATCAGCGCCTGTTTGCGAATCACACCAACCTGACGCGAAAGGATCGCAGTTGGTACAAAATGCAGGCTTATCTGGCGCATCTGTTCACCAAAGCCAGGCATCTCGCGGTCCGCTACTGCCAGCGTCGCATCGGGCGTTACGTCACGACGCGCCGGGCCAGTTCCGCCCGTGGTGAGCACCAGATGGCAACTCATTTCATCCACTAGCTCACACAACGTTTGCTCGATGATCGCCTGCTCATCGGGGATTAAGCGGGTTTCCAGTTCAAACGGCGTGGTTAGCGCCGATGTCAGCCATTCTTCCAGCGCAGGGATGCCTTTATCCTGATAAACGCCGCTGGATGCGCGATCAGAGATGGAAACTAAGCCAATACGTAAAGTATTCATCAAGATTTTTCCGTTTAAACAGTCTCGTTAAACAGAATGATACACTGCGAAGGGAGTGACAGACAGGCTTCAGAAGAGGTAGCGTGACCGACTTCCCGGTCACGCTAAGAATGATTACAGCAGATCGCCGATCATTTTTTCCAGTTTTTCCTGGTCAATAGCAAACTTACGGATACCTTCCGCCAGTTTATCTACTGCCATTGGATCCTGGTTGTGCTGCCACAGGAACTCGGACTCAGTGATACGCGCCGGACGCGCTTTCACTTCGCCGGTGTAAGACAGTTTACGTTCGATAGCCCCTTCGCTCTCAGCCAGCTCTTTCAGCAGTGTAGGTGCGATGGTAAGACGGTCGCAGCCTGCCAGTTCCAGAATTTCGCCGATGTTACGGAAGCTTGCGCCCATAACCACGGTTTCATAACCGTGCTCTTTGTAGTACTGGTAGATTTCAGATACAGAAACCACGCCCGGATCTTCTGCCGGAGCGTACTCTTTCTTATCAGTATTCGCTTTGTACCAGTCAAGAATACGGCCAACAAATGGCGAGATCAGGAACACGCCTGCTTCCGCACAAGCACGAGCCTGAGCGAAGGAGAACAGCAGGGTCAGGTTACAGTTGATGCCTTCTTTTTCCAGCTGTTCTGCAGCACGGATACCCTGCCAGGTAGAAGCCAGTTTGATCAGAATACGATCGTTGCTAATACCAGCATCGTTGTAGAGTTTGATCAGGCGTTTTGCTTTCGCAATTGACGCTTCGGTGTCATAGGAAAGACGCGCATCAACTTCAGTTGAGATACGGCCCGGAACCAGTTTCAGGATTTCCAGACCAATATTTACTGCCAGTTTGTCGGTCGCGTCCACGATCTGCTGCGCGCGATCGTTGCTCTGCTGTTTCGCCCAGGCGACAGCATCATCAATCAACTTACGGTATTCCGGAATCTGCGCTGCGTTAAGAATGAGAGAAGGGTTGGTTGTGGCATCCTGCGGTTGATACAGCTTCATTGCCGCGATGTCCCCAGTGTCGGCCACTACGGTGGTGTACTGACGAAGGGAGGTCAATTTGTCCGTCATGATAGTATTTCTCTTTAAACAGCTTGTTAGGGGGATGTAACCGGTCTGCCCTGATGATATCACGACGCAACGTCAGCGCAACCGCCGACAAGACGGTTATCGCCAGGCGAGACTGTTTCGGATTTCTGACACTGCGTTGATATCGCCCGCCATTTTTATACAAAACCTCATGTATGCTACGCAGAAGTTATCAAGTACCTCGTAGCGTATATACTTCTTAAACAATTGGTAACGTTTACACAGGAAAGTCATCGCGACCGGCAATAAGAGGGATATGCATGCCAGATTTTTTCTCCTTTATTAACAGCGTCCTTTGGGGATCGGTAATGATTTACCTGCTCTTCGGCGCAGGTTGTTGGTTCACTTTTCGCACCGGATTTGTGCAGTTTCGCTACATCCGCCAGTTTGGCAAAAGTCTTAAAAATAGCATTCATCCACAGCCAGGCGGTTTAACCTCATTTCAGTCATTGTGTACCAGTCTTGCGGCGCGCGTGGGTAGCGGCAACCTGGCCGGCGTTGCGCTGGCAATTACCGCCGGTGGACCTGGAGCCGTCTTTTGGATGTGGGTTGCCGCGTTTATCGGCATGGCGACCTCGTTTGCCGAATGTTCCCTTGCACAACTTTATAAAGAACGTGACGTCAATGGGCAGTTTCGTGGCGGACCGGCATGGTATATGGCGCGCGGGCTGGGGATGCGCTGGATGGGCGTTCTGTTCGCCGTCTTTTTGCTCATCGCCTACGGCATAATTTTCAGCGGAGTTCAGGCAAACGCAGTTGCCCGAGCCCTGAGTTTTTCTTTTGATTTACCCCCGCTGGTGACAGGTATTATTCTCGCTGTCTTTGCTCTGCTGGCGATCACTCGCGGTCTTCATGGCGTCGCCCGGCTCATGCAGGGTTTTGTCCCGTTGATGGCGATAATCTGGGTACTGACCAGCCTGGTGATTTGCGTAATGAATATCGGGCAACTTCCCCACGTCATTTGGTCTATTTTTGAGAGTGCTTTTGGCTGGCAGGAAGCGGCAGGCGGCGCGGCGGGATATACCTTAAGCCAGGCGATTACTAACGGTTTTCAGCGCAGTATGTTTTCCAATGAGGCGGGAATGGGTTCGACGCCAAACGCGGCTGCGGCAGCGGCGTCCTGGCCTCCGCATCCGGCAGCGCAAGGGATTGTCCAGATGATTGGCATTTTTATCGACACCCTGGTCATCTGTACGGCAAGCGCCATGCTGATATTACTGGCGGGTAACGGCACAACCTACATGCCGCTGGAAGGTATTCAGCTTATCCAGAAGGCGATGCGGGTGCTAATGGGTTCCTGGGGTGCTGAGTTTGTTACCCTCGTGGTTATTCTGTTTGCCTTCAGCTCCATCGTTGCCAACTACATTTATGCCGAAAACAATCTCTTCTTTTTACGCCTGAACAACCCTAAAGCGATCTGGTGTTTGCGGATCTGCACCTTCGCAACGGTCATCGGCGGCACCTTGCTAAGTCTTCCGCTGATGTGGCAACTGGCAGATATCATAATGGCCTGCATGGCTATTACCAATTTGACCGCCATTTTACTGCTCTCGCCTGTGGTTCATACCATTGCCAGTGATTATCTACGCCAGCGTAAACTCGGCGTGCGCCCGGTGTTTGATCCGTTGCGTCATCCGGATATCGGCCGCCAGCTTTCTCCGGACGCGTGGGATGATGTTTCGCAGGAGTAATCACAACTATCGATCAACTCATTCTCTTTTTTTGCTAAAGTCGGCATAAATTTCCTGCAAGGACTGGATATGCTGATTCTTATTTCACCTGCGAAAACGCTTGATTACCAAAGCCCGTTGACCACCACGCGCTATACGCTGCCGGAGCTGTTAGACAATTCCCAGCAGTTGATCCATGAAGCGCGGAAACTGACGCCTCCGCAGATTAGCACGCTGATGCGCATCAGCGACAAACTGGCGGGTATCAACGCCGCTCGCTTTCATGACTGGCAGCCAGATTTCACGCCGGAGAATGCCCGCCAGGCGATTCTGGCGTTTAAAGGTGATGTCTACACCGGCTTGCAGGCCGAAACTTTCAGCGAAGACAATTTCGATTTTGCCCAACAGCATTTGCGAATGCTTTCCGGCTTGTATGGCGTACTGCGCCCGCTCGATTTAATGCAGCCTTATCGTCTGGAAATGGGGATCCGTCTTGAGAATGCCCGAGGGAAAGATCTGTATCAATTCTGGGGAGATATCATCACCAACAAGCTGAACGAGGCGCTCGCAGCACAAGGCGATAATGTGGTGATTAATCTGGCGTCAGATGAGTATTTTAAATCGGTGAAGCCGAAGAAATTGAATGCCGAGATTATCAAGCCGGTGTTCCTCGATGAGAAGAACGGCAAATTTAAGATCATCAGCTTCTACGCTAAGAAAGCACGCGGTCTGATGAGTCGTTTTATTATTGAAAATCGGCTGACCAAACCAGAGCAACTGACTGGTTTTAATAGCGAAGGTTACTTCTTTGATGAAGCTTCCTCCAGCAATGGAGAACTGGTGTTTAAACGCTACGAGCAGCGTTAAGTTTGCAGTCAATGCCGGATGCGGCGTGAACGCCTTATCCGGCCTACAAAAGCATGCAGATTCAATATATTGCAGAATTCACGTAGGCCTGATAAGACGCGCCAGCGTCGCATCAGGCGCTGAATGCCGGATTGTTACCCGGCATTTGTCATTTAGCGGTGATGTTTGCCTGGACCATGACCGCCGTGATGATCATGATGAGCTTTCTTATGGTGACGCGGCGGTGGCGGCGGTCCGTGTGGGGGCCAGCGATTGCCGCGCCATTCATAATGTTGTTTCCACCAGCCGTGGTCGCGCCAGTGACCTCCATCCCAGTAATAGCCACGATTATCACGATCGCCTATCTGTAATTTTACTGACGGGACTAACGTAATTTCCGCAGCCTGTGCTGCCATGGGAGCGACCAGAACCAGGGAAAGTGCGAGTACGATAGATTGCATCTTTTTCACAGGTTACTCCTTTTATCATTGCCCGTTATGGGTCGATATCCGGAGATTACGCGATGAGAACGGCGGTTGTTATTCTCCGCAATCCTAATCTCTAAGTTACCGCATTTATTGAGAATTTCTCCTTTTTCCCTGTCGTTTTTCTCCATAATTTCTTCATAAAAAAGCCGGGCTGCATAAAAGCAAACCCGGCCTGATTGAGATAATGAATAGATTTTACTGATGATTCATCATCAATTTACGCAACGCAGCAAAATCGGCGGGCAGATTATGTGAAAGCAAGGGTAAATCAGCACGTTCTGCCAGCTCTTTTGGCAGATCCAACGTTTCACCGAGAATCGCTTCCCCGCTCTCTTTACATTTCGCCGGATGCGCGGTGCCGAGGAACAAGCCATATTCGCCTGGATTCAACTGGTCACGCAGCGCACGATACGCTACGGCAGCGTGCGGCTCCGAAGTGTAGCCCAGTTCTTTTAACTCACGCATTGTCTGTTGCGTGGTTTCATCATCCACGGCTGCATAACCCAGCTCTTTCAGTTGCCAGATTTTGCGGCGGAACAACTCTTCCACACGCGGCCAGTTGTTCGGCTGACTCACGTC
>OGIT01000783.1_pt1 | contig 10873 bp, 7 predicted proteins | sample 1571881 | NCBI WGS metagenome assembly OGIT01 (sample SAMEA2582101, study PRJEB24529) | metagenome | biome: Human gut stool | place: China | collected 2011 | reverse complement strand
ACCTGACGGCTATCGACGACATCGGACCGCGCATTGCCGACAGCATCGTAGCTTACTTCAGTGACGCCAAGAACCAGGCCCTCATCGAAAAACTGCGCGCTCACGGCGTCGATATGACGGCAGAAAAGAAAACACTCATCAATACGACCTTTGACGGCGAAATCGTCGTCCTCACCGGCAAATTGCAGATGTTCAGCCGCAAAGAAGCCGAACAGGCCGTCGAAGCACGAGGCGGCAAATGCACGTCATCGGTCACCAAAAAGACGACCCTCGTCGTCGTCGGAGCCGACCCGGGCAGCAAATACGAAAAAGCCAAGAAACTGGGGACCCCCATCATCAGCGAAGCCGAATTCAAAGAATGGCTCGAACGCTAAATAAGCCACCTCTCAGTCAGCAGAGCTGCCAGCTCCCCTACAAAGGGAGCCTAAGCCTCCCATATTAGGGGAGGTGGCCCGAAGGGCCGGAGAGGTTGCTCTTGCTTTCGCAGGTCGCAGGCCGCTTCAGAATCAGATGCCGCTGCGCGGCGACAGACTCAAACTGACAACATCGCTTCGAGTAACCCTCAGCTCGTAAAAACGCCCCGACCGGGGCCTGCGTAGGGGCCGTCCCAAAGGGCGGCCCGCCGCGAATAAATGATGATATACATAACAGGTCCATGAGGCATGGTTTTACGAGCCACGGCTTTTTTCGCGGGACGCCTTGACAGGACGTCCCCTACGAAAGCGGTCTGGTGGACCGCCCGGATTCGGCAGGAGAGGTGGGAAGATAGTGGCTAGTGATTCGTGGTTCGTGGCTCGTAGGACTGCGGCTGCTAACTGTCTCGGATTGTGGATATGCTACTAAATCCCCTCTAGTCTTTCACCAGCAGAACGTCTATAATAGAAACAGCAAAATGACAAAGGTGGTAATAATATGACTGAATCTGAAATCCGCGATGCCGTTCGGGAAGCCGCGAAACTGGCTAAGGCATCGAATCCGTTGACGCCGTCTATTACGAATACGGTGACCATTAATTTCGTCGCCAATGCCCAGCTGGCTGTCGGCGGCTCGGCAGCTATGGTCTATTTACCGGACGAAGGCGTCAGTATGGCCAAGGCCGGCGCATCTATGTATATTAACGTAGGGACGTTGTTCCCGATTTATGCGGAAACACTGCCAAAAACGGCAGCCGTACTCCATGAAGAAGGCAAACCCTGGGTCCTGGATCCCGTGGCCATTGGCATGGGGCAAATGCGGACGGAGCTTTTGACGACCTTCAAGGCCTATAAACCGTCTATTATCCGGGGCAACGCGTCTGAAATCATTGCCTTGGCCGGATTATGGGGCTTAGAAGGCGGTTCTGATACTTCGGACGTTCGCGGCGTCGATTCTACCGATTCTGTCCGTTCTGCCGCTCCAGCTGCCGTCGCTGTAGCCCGCTGGACTGGCGGAGCCGTAGCTATTTCGGGAGAAGAAGATTTGATTACCGATGGCCGGCAACTTGTCTTTTCCCAGGGCGGTTCGGAAATGATGCCCTGCATTACCGGGACAGGCTGTTCCCTCGGCGGTGTCATGGCTGTCTATGCCGCCGTAGCAGATCCGTTTATCGCCGCCATTACCGGCTCTGCCGTCTATAACCTGGCCGGTACACGGGCCGCAGCTCATGCCAAAGGGACAGGCTCTTTTCAGACGGATTTCATCGACGAACTCTATGTGGCAACGCCCGATGCGATTGCCCAGACCCCATTGACTGTAGAGGAGGCATAATATCATGAATACCTTAATTGCTGTAGCTATTGCCCCGTGCGGGACTGGCGATGAATTCGCTCCTTATGTCGCTGAAATCGTGCGCATTATCCGGGAATCAGGCTTGCCGAACCGGACCAATTCCATGTTCACCGAAATCGAAGGCGAATGGGACGATGTCATGGCAGTCGTCAAAAAAGCGACGCAATACCTGACGGACCAGGGCCTGCGGGCCGAAGTCGTCTTGAAAGCCGATATCCGACCGGGCTATACGAATATGATGAACAATAAAACCAAGGCCGTAGAAGATATATTGAAAAAATAACTTGACAATATCGCTCCATCGTAGTATACTAACATAGTCAGTTGACGCATGGAGTGATACTCAAGAGGCTGAAGAGGACGGTTTGCTAAATCGTTAGAGGTCGTAAGGCCTGCGAGAGTTCGAATCTCTCTCACTCCGCCAGATTACTGGACAGAGAGCACCTAGGAAATTTTCCTGGGTGCTCTTTTTTATTTATATATCGGAGGAATTGGTCATGGAAAATGAACCGTTATGGGAACAAAATGTTTTGCACATGCTGCATTATTACGTGTTCTGTGAAGGATATCTCAAGAACTTTATGGTGTATCATGACCCATACTATTGGGACTTATTTATGAAACGCTCACGCCATACTTTTCGAAAGTTGGATTTCTCCCGATATGCGAAGGAAAAATTTATTTCATTTGCTGTTTACAATAAGAAAATAGAGAAAACTAAAAAATATTATAAATTTAACGGGAAGGCGTATAAGAAAAATATTGAAAATATAAAAAAGATAATCAGGCTGATACGCGAGTATGGATTTGATGTATCGAACTGGGATATATCTCAAATGGCCAGGCGAATTAAAAGAGCAAATAAAATCGCATCCATAATAGCAAAATCTAAAAAAGGAACAAAGATATGCGTCGATACAGTCCAGCAAGATGAATACGAAGATATTCTAGCTGCTTATGCTGAGGCAAAAGGAAAGAGTATCTATGATTTTCATTTCATGGAATATAATGCTTTTAAAGGGGCCCTTCTTGAAAAAAGGCATTTTTGTGAGATTTACAGTATTCCCATATATTTGTATGACTATCCATATCCATTATCAGGTGCTTATTTATTATTGTTGTTATGGTATGGCTTCGACCGGCCTGAGAATGATGATGTATTATTGAAACTCGATGTTGATCCTGATGAGGATAAATATAGCAGATACTTGAACAATTATCATGGAAATTATCAGGGAACCAGCAGTCCTTATCGGTTTAATCAAGATATACTTATTACTCGATTTTTGGTAAATGAACGGATACCGAATACATTGGATAAACGAATTGATGAAACGGAAGGCTTATCACGTAAACAACATCCGCTGTTAGATGAGTTGGGAGATATGCGCAGGTTCTGCGATATGGTGCGTCCAGATGGTTGCCCGCAGATAGAACACTTGGTCACTCAATCTTATCTGATTCCCGGAAACTATATGTATAATCTATCAGATAGGCAGGCTTTAGTGATGCTGTTTACTACGCTGCTGTTTTTTCGGATACCTTATGATGAAGCTGCGTATCTTATGGATGAGGAAATAAGAACCATAGAAAAATACCATATTGTTTTGGCCTATCTTAACATAGGGACGGAAATCATCAAGGAACTCCATAAAGGCTGGTATGGATCAGAACTTGATAAGTTATCGCTCAGTGATAAGCTTGATTTAGATTACGCCCAAGGCATACCCGAACATGTAAAAACCTTATTTCGAAAAATGGATAAAATAATGAAAGGGGAAAAAGTAGATACTTATACTTTGTTACCCAAGATTGAGGAAATTGCCGATAAACGGGGGTGGCCTAAGCCAGAATTTGATAAATACATGCTGTATGATTCTGAACAGGCCATAAGCGATTATTTTAAGAGAGCGAACATTGATGAAAATCTTAAGGATGATCCTGATTTTTTTATGTTTACCATGGAAGAATTGATGAAAACCGTTAGTTCATATATTGATCAGCCATTGTGGCCGAATAATGCATCGGATACGCATAATGATTCTTTTCAATCGCCAGCCTGTATCGTTTTATGGAAGATATTACATTACCAGCGTATGGGTATATTGCCTAATGATTACAGTGTAGAAAGAAATAAGAAGTCAACTGAAAAAAAGACACGGATAGCTAAATCGGCAGAGTCGGTAATGCAGCAAGCAACAAAGCAATTTGAAAACCTGATTTCTGGAAAAAGAGACAGAAGTTTCATCGGCATAGAGCTCTTAAAACAATATAAAAAAATAAGTCCACATCTCCTGGAGGCTGTAAAATTAAGAAGAGATGTTATTGATGATAACACCTGTGAATTCAATGGTTTTTATTCAACTTATGAAAAAGAAATCCAGTCAATATTTCCGATGTTGCAAGGGGAGGAGGGGAAAAAGAAATTAGAGAAATTATGGGAACTAACTTGTAAGGAACTTGTTTATTTGCATGAGGAAATATTTGGCAGCTATGAAAAACTAAAACAAGAATCGAAGAAATTAGATGCGGTCTGGCTGACTAAGTATATCCGGGGGAATTTTAACGCTTTTGATGTAGTAGAAGGCATGGCACTGATGGATGCTTTAGGAGATGTTAAAATAAAGACTCATTCGCTAAGTCGCGAGAAAAAAATATCCTTTCTCATCGAAAATTTCCGGACATGGGGAAACGAAGAGGTTAGGAAAAAACTCAATGATATCATCCTTTTGTTAAAAAAGACATTCTTCAGCGAAGATGATTTCAGGTTCTTATATTTTAAGCAATTAGCTGCCTTACGATTAGTTGCCCAGTCTAAAATGTTTGTTAATAAACCAGCTTGGTTTGATGAGTATGATGTTTATGTGCTCCATGCCTTGAAGTGTTCTAGGAATGTGCGTGAATTATGGAGAATACATGAAACGAGGCGGTTTGCACAAAACTGGGACATAATCAAAGACATCAGGAGAAAAGATTTATACGCTAAGACAATCAGATCCGAATTCCAATTTTTTAAACACTTGGACGAAGCAGTCGAACTCAATAGTCCCGTTGATATTCTACAGGACCATTCAAAACATAGAAACGGAAAAATAAATTATAGCCTGTCCGATGTCGTAGAAGGACAATATCCTTCTGATTATTTCACAGATTTTATTGCTGAATGTATGGCTCAATCAGTTCCCAATCCGACCTTTTCTAACCTTATGAAATATAACGCATTCGCTGAATTATACAAAGAAAACTGGAGTTCAGCGATTATGGTAGCATGGTATATTAGTGATATGTATTTTTATAGAGAAAAGTAGCCGATTGATACAAACGGTTATGAAAATATTAAAAAAGGCGCTGTCGCACGACGACAAGCCCTTTTTTTTATCGTGCTTTTTCTATCCGAAGTTAAGGTAAAAAAAACAGAAATTATGTCATGTTCCTACGAGCCAGGGGATTGATATACTGAATGTAAAGATTCGACAGGAACCTGGAGTTCCAGTCGAATGATGGACATTTTATATGTGATTTTATAAGCAAATCATGACAAAATAGTTTATAAACTCGTTGATAATGATTAAATAAGAATTAATAAGGTAAAAATATGAACTTATAGTTCGTTCAAAAACTTGTAACATTTTTGTATCATTATAGGAAAGGAGGCGCTGGGAATGGCTAGAAAGATAGATACTCGGATTATGGGACTGAAGATTGCCTACTATCGCAAAAAACGCCGTATGACCCAGACTGAGTTGGCTGAGAAAGTAAACATCAGCGTACGGTATCTGTCTAAGATAGAGTGCGGTCAGGTAACGAACTGTGCCTCATTTCCGGTACTGAACCGCATATCGAACGCATTAGGCATTGGAATCGAGCAACTTCTTACAACTGAAATTGTCGATTGATTCTGTATGTCGGCGTTTTTTTATTGCATTTATCATAGGAGTGATGAAACATGAAGAATAAGCGAAAATGGAATCGGAAAGCGGCTATTTTGGCAGCTACTGTATTAACGAGTACGTGCTTTTTTTCAGGGAATTATAATACTTCATATGCGGCAGATGGGAAGGTAATAGGTGGTCCATCAAACGGCACTTATGCCAATATGGCAACGCAAGAGGATTCTACAGTTAGCGGTGGTGTGTCTAATACAGCCTCAGGAACGGGTTCTTCTGTAAGTGGCGGGGCACATAATACGGCATCAGAAACCGATTCTTCTGTAAGCGGTGGGGGATATAACACGGCATCAGGAATGGGTTCTTCTGTAAGCGGTGGTGTGTCTAATACAGCTTCAGGAACGGGTTCTTCTGTAAGTGGCGGTTTTTCTAACACGGCATCAGGGTCCGATTCTTCTGTAAGCGGTGGGGTATATAACACGGCATCAGGATCCGATTCTTCTGTAAGTGGCGGTAGTTTTAACACGGCATCAGGATCCAATTCTTCTGTAAGTGGCGGTATTTCTAACACGGCATCAGGAATATCTTCTTCTGTAAGTGGCGGTCAGGGTAATGTAGCATTTGGTACTACTTCGTCCGTGATTGGCGGATTTCATAATACAGCATATGGCATTACTTCTTTATCTCTTGGAGGAACTGGTTCTATTGTACAGGGGGATTATGATGTTGGCATAGCTGGCGGTTCTACAGGAAAAGACTTGGATTATGCTGTAGCAATTGGACATGGAGCTGTGGTCAATGCTTCTTATAGCGTTGCCATTGGAAATGAAAGCGTTGCATCGGAAGAAAATACTATCTCATTTGGACATAAAAAAATGACACCTATTATAGTATACAGTGGCAAGAAGCTAAAGATTCCAGCGGAAATACCATAAAAGACTCTGAGGGAAATGTAGTATATGACTATTCAAAAAAAACAACTATCACTTCCAATACATATTATGCTACTTTATATCATCGTCTTGTTAATGTAGCCGATGGCATAGATGATCATGATGTCGCTACCGTTGGTCAGTTAAATAAGAAATTAGATGCCGATGCTTCCAATGTGGATTTAGATGCCTGGGCCAAGAAACTCGGCACGGGTAAGATTGCATCTGGTAATACCGGCTTAGTTACGGGCGGTACGGTATATACGGAAGTTCGTCCTACTACAGATGGGAATTACATTCATACAGCATCTACGACGGCAGCCAATCTGAAGGCTTTGGATACGCAGGTCAAGGGAAATGCCGATCATATCTCGACTATCAATGCGACCCTTTCCGGACTTGGGTCGAGTTACAGCAAGACCGATTTGTCCAACCTGAATGATACCGGGAAAGCGACGATTCGGGACTTATCGAAGAGTGCCGTAAAAGTAGTAAACGGTAAGAATACCAAGGTTACAACTGGAGCATCTGGAGATGCCACCACATATGCTGTTGAGGTAGATACAGATGCCGTTACGGATACGGTAAAAGCCGGTATGAAGACGGAACTTGATGCCAAGGCCAATGTCGACGCTTCCAATATCAATGCAGGTGTGTGGGCAACTAAATTAGGCACTGGCACGATTGCATCGGGGAATACCGGCCTAGTTACGGGCGGTACGGTATATACGGAAGTTCGTCCTGCTAATGGGACGTATGTTCATCCTACCTCTACGACGGCAGCCAATTTGACGGCTTTGGATAAACAGGTCAATAAAAATGCCAATAGTATCTCGACTATCAATACTACGGTTGATAATTTAAATGATACCGTTTCCAAGATTTCGACTACTGGCTTTACTGGTGATATGAAGAATAAAAAAATTACCAATCTCGCTGATGGGACAGATACGGCAGATGCTGTCAATAAAGGACAGATGGATACAGCTGATGCAGAAACATTGAAATCAGCGCAAGATTATACGAATACAACTGTCAAGACGGCCAAAGACGAAGCCATTAACGCCTCCAAATCCTATACCGATACGAGCATCAGCACAGCTAAGAAGGATGCCCTTGACCAGTCGAAGAAGTATACAGACACAGCCAAAGACGAAGCCATTAACGCCTCCAAATCCTATACCGATACGAGTATCAGCACAGCTAAGAAGGATGTCCTTAACCAGTCGAAACAGTATACAGATAATCAAGTTTCTAATATCAACAATTCCATTAAAAATTTGCAAGACAGTGATGGATTGAATGTAAAATATACCGATAACACCAAGAAAAATGTCGATGTAAATAACGCGAAAATCCAAAATCTTGGTTCTGGCAGTATTAAAGATGGTAGCACTGATGCTGTGAATGGTGGAGACGTTTATGAATACATTAGAAAAAATGTTACAAGTGGCGTAAAAGTTGATGACAAAGGAAATTCTGTGATTAATAACAATCTGACTGTCAATGGAGATACAAATCTTCAGAATACTACCGTCAATAAGAAGTTGATTGTTAATGGAGATACGAATCTTCAGAATACAACGGTGAATAAGAAGTTAACTGTTAATGGAGATACGGAATTACAGAATACAACGGTCAATCAGAAGTTGACGGTCAATGGAGATACGAATCTGCAGAATACGACGGTCAATCAGAAGTTGACGGTCAATGGAGATACGGATCTTCAGAATACAACGGTCAACAAGAAGCTGACGGTCAGCGGTGATACGGATCTTCAGAATACAACGGTCAACAAGAAGCTGACAGTCAGCGGTGATACGGATCTTCAGAATACAACGGTCAACAAGAAGCTGACGGTTAGCGGAGATACAGACCTGCAGAATACGACGGTCAATAAGAACCTGACTGTCAATGGCTATACCACTTTAGGTCAGACGACCATTAATAAACAGTTAGCTGTCCAGGGAAATACTTATATTTCCCAGAATCTTGCCGTAGGTGGCAATGCAACAGTGGCTCAGAACTTAGTAGTCGGCAATACGATTGCAGCCAAACAGGTAGTCGCTGATGACGCCATCATTGGAGGTCATTCCGTCATTGATGAATTCAATCGTCAGCGGGAAGATACGGATCGTGTCGGTGCCGGTGCAGCCGCATTAGCTGCATTGCAGTACCTGCCCTATGAAGACGGTTCCAAACTGGTCGGTGGTGCTGGTTATGGCCATTATCGCGGTAAGAATGCCGGTGCTGTAGGCCTTCGTTACTATCCGAACCGCGATGTAGCCTTTTCGATGGCAAGCACGGTCGGCAACGGCGATACGATGCTGAATGCCGGCGTTTCCTTCCGTATCGGCAGCGGTACAGGCAGTGTTCACTCCATTCCGGATACGAATAAAGTCCTGCAAGAAACACAGGCTCTCAACAAAGCCTTAGCTGAACGTTTGGACAAGGTAGAAAAAGAACTGAAACAGTCTAATGATACTAATGAAGAATTGATGAAACGACTGGCTGCCCTTGAAGCCAAGATGAAATAATTTTGGGTAGATTATGGGATAGAGAGCACCTGGGATTTTTCCTGGGTGTTCTTTTTTTGAAGCTACGCAGGAACCTGTTTTTTTGGTACAATATTCGTGGAATCTTATTTTCACGAGGTGTCTGACATGGATATAAAATATTATGATATTGGGCTCAATTTATTTACTCGGTCTTTTCCCAAACCGGAAAAAATCATTGCCGATGCGGCGGCGGACGGTATCTGCTGTATCCTGACTGGGTCGGAGGCCCGGGAGAATCGTCTGGTCAATCAGTTTGTCCGCCATCATACGGCTTTTGGCACGGCCGGTATCCATCCTCACGTGGCCGATGAAGCGACGGAGGAGGATTTGGAGGAAATCCGGCGCATCATCACGACGAATCCGAAAGTCGTCGCCGTTGGCGAAACGGGTCTTGATTACGACCGCATGTATTCTAAGAAAGAGAACCAGCTCCACTTTTTCAAAGCCCTCATTGCCATGGCGGAAGAATTAGGTAAGCCCATGTTCCTCCATGAACGGGACGCAGCCGATGACTTCCTGGCTTGTTTCAAAGGCCATGAAGGGCTTTGCCCGCAATCGGTTGTCCACTGTTATACAGGCGACAAGAAGACGCTGGAAAAGATGCTCGATTTGGGTTTTTATATTGGTATTACCGGCTGGATCTGCGATGAACGGCGGGCGGCTCCCTTACGCGATGCTGTATCCATCCTGCCCTTGGACCGGGTCCTCATCGAAACGGATGCGCCGTACCTGACGCCGCGGGGCTTCCACCTGCCCCGGACCAATGTGCCCAACAACATCACCTATGTGGCACAGACCCTGGCCGGGTATATGGGTGTATCTGTCGAAGAATTGACAGCTCATGCCAAAGCAAATACAGAAAAACTTTTCAAAATACAGCCATAATGCAAGGGCCTTTCTCTTTATAGTTATAGTACGGAGTTTGTAGGGGTCGCCCGTGGGCGACCCGTTAGGGATTTGGATGGCTTTCCTAGCAAGCTGATTGGGAAATCGTACATATTCCAGAGAGGGTGCCCTACGTGGTCGCCCCTACAAGAAAAGGATTTGTCGCACGTGCGACAAATCCTTTTTTTATGTCTCATACAGTCTTGCGGGCTGCCCTTTTTTGCTGGTATAATAAACTTGATGGACTATGCATAAAATTTATTTTTGCCCTGCAAAGGAGGGTTTTTTATGAATATTGCGCAATATACGAAAGCGGCCTCTCTGGAAGAAGCGTGGGAGCTTAACCAGAAACGGTCCGCTGTCGTCCTCGGCGGCTGCTGCTGGCTCCGCTTGTCGCCGCAGCGGCGCATTGCCCAGGCTATCGACTTGTCGGCGCTGGGGCTGGACCAGATCGAAGAAGGGGAGGACTCTTTCCGCCTGGGTGCTATGGTCACGTTAGGGCAGCTAGAAGGCCACGATGGGCTGGCCGCTTTTACTCAGGGCGCCATGAAGGAAGCGGTCCGCCATATCGTCGGGACCCAGTTCCGCAATATGGCGACCGTCGGCGGCAGTATCAGTGGGCGCTTCGGCTTTTCCGACATTTGGACGCTGTTCCTGGCCCTGGATGCCCAGGTCGAATTGTACAAGGACGGCATCGTCAGCCTGGCCGATTTCGGTCAGACCGGGCCGGGGAAAGACATCGTGACTCACATCATCATCCCGAAAAAGGCCTGCCAGACGGCGTATGATTCGCTGCGCCTCAATGAAACGGACTTCCCTGTCATCGCCGTGGCCGTATCGGCTG
>OGIT01000782.1_pt1 | contig 10875 bp, 12 predicted proteins | sample 1571881 | NCBI WGS metagenome assembly OGIT01 (sample SAMEA2582101, study PRJEB24529) | metagenome | biome: Human gut stool | place: China | collected 2011 | reverse complement strand
TGAAGATTATGCGGCTACAGGCTTCGACGCTGCCAGTAAAGAGGCTGGCGCATGGCTAAAGGCAAACGATGCACAAGCTACAGCTCAACAGAATTACGATAAATCTCAAAAAGCTGTTGAGGATTTGAAGAACAAAATGAGCAGCTTGAACGCGGAATATGATAAAACTGATCAGTACGCACGGAAATCTTTGGATTCTGCAGACCTCGAAAAGAAATTGGCGGAGTTCACAGCTTTGGCCAAAAAGAAAGGCCGAGAGATTCCCGAGGAAATCGCGAATTCCATCAGAGAAGGTGCTTATGCTGTTCCGAAATCGGTCGATGAGCTAGGCTCTTTGATTCAATATGACGACATGATAAAGACTGCAAAAAAGAACGGATATGATGTCCCTAAATTTATATCAGATGGAATATCATCTGGCAAATTAAAGCCTGCGCAAGCGGTAAAAATGATGCAAAAAGAAATAGAATTTAGCGATATGCTTAATCAATCTAAAGCTGCCGGCACTTTGGTTCCGGAAAATATCAGAAATGCTGTTATACAAGGGAAAATGAAACCTTCTGATGCTGTACATGCGATGGAGAGTTTGGTCGAATTCAACAAGCTTCTGAATGATTCCAAAATTGCAGGTGATCAAGTGCCTGAGAATATTAGAAACGCTGTTCTCAACGGTAAGATGAAACCCGCTGATGCTGCGCAGCAGGTACAAAATCTGGTTACTTTTCAAACACTTTTAGCGAAATCAGTAGCAGCTGGAAATGATGTCCCCGAGAACATAAAACAGGCTGTAATGGCTGGTAAAACAAAGCCTAAAGATGCTGTTAATCAAATGGTTTCCGGCATGGTGGAAACCGCTAATGCTGGTAAACCAAAAATGAAAACGTCTGGTAAAGAAATTAGTGCAGGCTTTGAAGATGGAATTAACTCTAAACAGAAATCAGTGGAATCAGCCGGTAAGAATCTAGCATCTAGTGGTAGAAGCGGCGCTAAATCACAAAGCAGCTGGTTCGACTTAGGTGCATACGCAGGTCAAGGTTTTATTGATGGTCTATCAGCCATGACAGCTGATGCTATGTCACAAGCAATGAACTTTGTTACCTCCGCAATGAACGCAGGGAAAAGGGCACAGAAATCACGTTCACCATCCAGAAAATGGCGGGATGAAATCGGTATGATGGCAGGTGCAGGGTATGCGATAGGGTTGGATAACTCTACAGGCATGGTAGAGAAATCTGCTAAAGGGCTAATGGAAACAGCGATTAGCGAAGCTGAAAAGTACAGAAAAATGAGCATCCCATCTATTTCTCTTGATCCTATCAAAGCAGTTGCAATGAGCACTGCCTCAGGAGCAAGAATGCAAAGTACAGCGCAAAGCTTTTCCAATGCAGGGAATAACGTTTCTTTTCCTGATAAATTGGAAATAGTTGATAAGAGTCAAAATGAAACAACTCTCGTATTGCAGAATAGAGAAGTATTGGCAAAATGGATAGCTCCGGCAGTGAGCAGGGAGCTTGCATTTTTAAAAGGCAGGTGATGGCATGGATATAAATTTCCGAACGATAAAAAGATATGATGCAAGAATCATGTCGTTTGATTTACAAAACTCGGTCATAGAACGAAGCATCATCAATGAAGGTTTTATTCCTATAGGGGCGAAGCCTAAATTGAAGCCACGTCTGATGGAATTGAAAATAGAATTCAGAAATAAACTAAGGCTTTCGCAATTCGTTGAAGATTTGATTCAATCAGATCAAATACTAATCGATATAAATGATGGATTTATATATCGCTGCACACTTAAGCAAATGGATGGAAGTATAACATCCATAGCTAACAGATGGCATCAATTGGCAATACCGTTATATGCGATTCAGTCAGGGTCGAAGCGAAGGGTGTGTTTAAAGTATCCTGAAACGCTCGTATTCGTGGCGGGAACACATGAATGCGATGTTGTGTACGAACTTTTTCCAAAAGAAAACGGGAGCATAAATATTAACGGTATTAAAATTGATAATGTAAAGGCAGGCAGCACGTTAATCATTGACGGTATAAACAAATTGATCACTGAAAACGGTGCAAATGCTTTTGGCAGAAGTAATTTGAGAAAGTTTCCATCCCTTCCTGCGGGAGAAAATGTTGTAACGCTGGATAAAGATATCGATGCGTTTTTGTATTATTATCCAGTTTTTGCATAAAGAGAGGTGGTAGTATGCTGGCAATTGAAATAGATAACAAATGGGTTCCTATATCAGGATATACAGACTTTTTCATTGATAAAAGCGAGGAAGGCGAAGAATCGCTTTCTTTTGATATCCATAAGGATAACTCATTTTATCAATATATGAGGAGCCTCGTAAGATTGAAATCCGACGATAACATTTACTCTATTATTGGCGCGAATAAGCCTGCAGAAGTTGCAACGATAACTGCTGAATTGGATATGAGCGAATGGAAAACTGAACATTTCACAAAATGCGCAGAAATTTCTGCGTTGCAAACAAAAACAATTGTAGACGTCCTGGAATACATAAAACCTATTGGATGGGATATAGTTGGTGGAGAGTTTAGTGTAATAAAAAGAACGCCAGATTGTGAAAAATGTAATCGATACGATATTTTAATGCGTTGCAAAACGATATATGATGTCCAATATGATATTGATACCATAAGCAAGACAATCACTATTGTAGATCCTTATGCTAGTCATGATGATGGTGTGTATATCACACCGGAATTAAATATGATAGGGCTTGACTACAAAGAAACAGGAACAGGAATAGTCACAAGGTTATACTGTTACGGAGCAGACGATATGACGTTTTCCTCTGTAAACGGAGGGAAACCATATGTTGAGAATTATACTTACACCGATAAGGTTATCACAGGCCAATGGGTAGATGGAAGATACTATGATATGTCTAATTTTTTGGTAGATGCTCAAAAAAAAGTTAATGAACTTGCGGTGCCAGTTGGGTGTTATACGATAAGTACAAAAGATCTTGCAGCTTATGATGATAAGTACAAGGATTTGAAATTTAAGCTCAGGCATAACGTGCATTGCATAATTGATCCTAAAAACAATATTGACATTATCCATAAAATCGTGAATATACGCAGATACCCAGACAACGAAAGCGAAACTATAGTTACATTATCTAATGCTGCGAGAACAATCGAAAGTGAAATAAAATCGTACCAGGAAAACGTAACTGAGCTTACGCAGGACGGATATAAGAAAGAAACGACTATCCGAAACAATTCTGCAAGCATTGAGTTGATTGCAAAAGGTTTAGGAGAAGCTCAGTTGAAATTGCAGGAAGACCAGATCGTTGCGCTTATATCGAAGGCGATAAACAACGGTAACTCCATGCAGACTATGCAGGTGATTATAGATATCCTTGGTCTGACAATAAAGAATGGTGGAATCAAGGTATATGATGGTAACAATAGCCTTGTACTCTATGTTGATCAGAATACAAAGAAATTAAATTTCTCTGGTACGATATCAGGCACGACGATAACAGGAACACTATTCGATGGTGGAACTATCAGGACAAACGATGGTGACATTGGAGGCTGGAGTATAAATTCCAACGGTTTGTATAACGGTACAGTCAAAATTAAGAATAGTGGAATCACCAATATCTATACATGGGCTGACCTGTATATTATCCGTTTGATAATTATGGGTACTGTGGATGCTGATGATGATATGGTCTATCACTATGATTTTAATGGAGATGGAAAGATAACACCAGCTGATTATGCTATGTTGAAGAATAGATTAAAAGCTATGTAGGAGGCGATTAAATGGATATAGTAGTAACACAAATTAAACAAATTGGTAGAGAGATAATGCTTGATGGAAACAGTCTTGTAGGTTATCAACATTCAGCTAATCTTTTTATCAAGCTTATCAAGGATGCATCGGAATCAAATCCATTTAAGGGAATGGTGTTATCTGGTTACTGTACTAGTTGGAAATCAGATATGCCGATCGTATGCCCTCTACAGGAAAAGGATGATGGGACATACATTTTGTTGCCTGATGGGGTGTTTGAAAACGAAGGCGATGTATATTTGTCTTTGGCAGCGATTGACGAAAATAAAATCGTTATCACATCTAACAGATTAGCTCTACAAGTCGACGCATCTAATAAAATCGTATCAAGTACAAATCCATCAGAAAAGTACTGGGAAATAGAAGTATTAAACGCCATGAAAGCATGGTATGCAAATGTGGTGGATCCGGTTTTTATTGCAAGCAACGAAAAGTGGAATCAGCTTATCAGACTCACAGAAGAACACGAAGAGAAAGCCGAAGAGCTGCAACAGAATGCTCAGACACAGCAGAATCAAGTTGCAGCTGCTATCGGCGATGCAGAGCAAGCCACACAGGCAGCGAATACCGCGGCTGCAAACGCTGATGAAAAGGCTACAGCAGCAAACACTGCGGCTCAGGCAGCGAATAAGGCAAAAGACGATGCAGATACAGCTACAGGAAAGGCAAATAAGGCAGCATCAGACGCCAATACTGCAGCTAGTAACGCAAACACAAAAGCCGGAGAAGCTGCCACGGCCACTACTGCTGCAACACAAGCTGCGGACAGTGCAAATACAAAGGTGCAGGAGATTCAGCAAAAGTTAAATAATGGTGATTTTAACGGCCGTACCACTTATAACGGTAATGGTGACCCTGCTATATCATTGGGTAAGGATGGAGATACATACCTCAACAAATCAAACGAAGGACTACATCCAAAATGGCTCTACCTAAAAGAAAACGGCAAATGGACTCCTCTTTGGAATACACAAGGTATTGATGGCACAGACACAGTACCGGTAGGAGCTGGATATCTAGTATCCGGTGATACTGTTCCTCCGGGTTACAAGGAGACCACTCCCCCATTCAGCAATCCCAATCTGTTGATCAATGGTGATTTTCAAGTGTGGCAAAAAGGAAATGAATTTAATATAACTAGCAATAGGATGTATACAGCAGACAGATGGATTGCTTATATGAATGCTTCTGATGGATATGTGCCATATACTATAACTAATAGTAGTGGAAGGATGAAAATTTCATCAACCGCTGGTGAATGTAAGTTTTTGATATTTCAACATGTAGAATTGAATAATTCTATTATACGTAAAATCTTAGGAAAAAAATTGACATTGAGCGTGAAAATAATATCAAGCAATGCACAAGAAGTCAGCACATCAGCAACAATCTTGTATAATTCGAGTGATAAACCATCTGTATCGCTAGCTAGAAAGACACACACGATTTCAGCAAACAAATATACGATCATGAAGATGACCTTCGATGTATCGGATGATGCGGATTTTGATGATGTCAAATCCTTACAAATTATTATCTCTTCAACAGGGATATCATCTGCTGTATATATAGATTATGCAAAATTAGAGCTTGGAGAGATTGCAACACCTTACATGCCTAGACCGTATGCAGAGGAACTGATGCTATGTAAAAGATATGGTAGATACATATATGTTGATTACACGATAAACGCTGCATCAAATTCATTTTCTAATATGATGTCCGTCCCTATTGACATGCGAATAGCTCCGACATTGACATTGAGTGTAGGCGGAACAATGTTTAATCTCACTGGTGAGAGAATTACGTATTCAGCATTTACAGATCATATACTATTCAGTTTCACTGCCTCTGCAGCAGGAATGATTAGAGTATACGGAAGAAAATATTGGGCTGATGCAGAAATCTATTAAGGAGGAGAATATGGCGAATGTATATGTTAAGATAGATTCAAAATCTGTAATCACAGAGATTAACAGTGATATCTTCCTTCACACAGTAGAAAAATACACATTGATTGATGAAGGTGTCGGAGATAAGTACGCACACGCACAAGGAAATTACCTTGAACATGGATTGATGGATGATAGCGGAAGATACAATTATAAGTTACTGGATGGAAATGTTGTTGAGCTGACAGAAGCAGAGAAAGAGGAATTGTTTCCAGTCCCTAAGCCTGAACCATTTGACACAGAGATTCTGGGTCAAATGGCCACAGATGCCGAAATTGAGCGTATGGAGTTAGGACAGCGCATGACTGATTATGAGCTGATGGTCTTAGAAGGAGGAACATTAAATGTTTGAATCAATAAAAGAGCGTTACTTAAAAAACTGGGTAACAGATGCTCAGCTTGAACGCTATGTGATTTTGGGAGCAATCACGCAGGAGCAGGCTAATGAGATTAAGGAGTTAAAGGTATGAAGTGGGTACAAAAAGACTCAGATATAACTGCCACTAACGGGACTATAATTGATTCCCTAGATTCCGACAGCACAAAGGATGCACCGAGTATAAATGCAGTAAATGAAGCTATTATAGCTGCTAGAAAAGGAAGATTGTATTATATATCTCATACATCGGAAGGTGTAAATCTTGGGAATTACGATGAATGGATTGCTGCCGGGAAACCGGAAGCGCCAACAAATTTTAACTAAAGGAGGATAAAAGCTTATGACCAATCTAACTATAATTAGCCGGGGGGCGGATTTTACCGTCTCTTTACAATCCCGAAAGGGGGTGCAGGATGTAACTTCCTGCACCCACAGAAGGGTGGTGTCAGCTATTTAGATAGCATGACAAGTGATGTATTGTGGTAACGATGCCGATAGGAACAACAGAATACGGTGAAAGCTATATCAAATGCTCTGATGGTATAATGATTTGTTGGGGTAATGCTTTGATACCGATAGATACAAAAGGTCAAACGAACGGCAATACTAAAGTAAATTTCCCGAAATCGTTTCGTACTGTTGGGCATGTTACATTGACTAATGCTTATGTTAATACAACAAGAATAATGTGGACATCATCAGATATAACCACTACAGGATTCAATGCTTATTTTTTCACTACTGCCACACTTGAAGCAGGAAATAAGGCAATGGCTAGGTGGTGTGCCATCGGACGCTGGAAATAATACATCACACTACTAGATAGCGTATTTATGATATTTATACCTTTAAAGCCTACTGTCACAAAGAAATATGCTGTTCCAAGGCAACAATTCACGGCTAATCAAGCAGTTAAATTTGCAGCAGCAGATATAGGAATGAATCGCAATGCATTAGCTAGCTCTATAGGAACATGCATATTTAGCGGCATATCATCGAATGAAGGATTTATGTATAGCTTGTATTTATATACTAATGGAACGGTATCGTTTGTTACAAACATTACACAGTATCTGCAATTTGAGATTGTATGGCAAGAATATATCTGACACCACAGCAGGAACAGCATCCGCTGTTTATGATATTTATACCAACAAATTTAACAACACGTTCAGCCGAGCCAGTGAAAAACGATTCACTCATTTTCCCGTATCCTATTAAAGTTATTTCAGGATATTACCGTATCCAAGGAAGTGCCCAGACAGGATTAAATGACAGACAGCAAGCAATGAAGCTTGTGGAATCTTTTAAGGGTACTGAAATTATGTTTGATTTCGTCCTATACGCAGACGCGCGGACAAGAGTTATTGGACACATGTATCAGGAAGGATTGCATGGTGAGTTTATAATTATGGGAGCTAATTCACTCGCCTTTTATGCAAAATATGATGGAGTATGGTCAGGGAATGATCTTTTAAAGTAATTCGTGAAAGAATAAAAGGAAGTGATCCAAAGTATCTCGCATGGGCGTGCGTTAAACGCCCTACATATTGCCAAGAATGGCGGAAAGAGATGAGGTTATGAAACATATGACACAGACTTTAACAGACAACTATAATGCCTTTGTCGGCGCTGTAATCGCCGTACTGAGTATGGTATTTGGAGAGCATTGGTATTTATTCGCATTATTTCTATTACTAAATATTGCAGACTGGGTAACAGGTTGGATGAAGTCAAGAATCATGAAAAAAGAAAATTCAGTAAAGGGTTGGCAAGGAGTACTTAAAAAGATTGGATACTGGATCATGATCACGTTTGCATTTATGGTTGCAGCAGGCTTGATCGAAATCGGTGAGATAATCGGTGTAGACTTGCAGATTACAACACTGCTTGGATGGTTCGTACTGGCAAGCTTGATTGTGAATGAAGCACGCTCCATCTGTGAAAACTTCGTTGAAGCGGGATTCGACGTACCAAAAGTTTTGAGCAACGGTCTAGCAGTTGCCGACAAACTTATTAACAAAGAAAGCGAGGACGAAGAATAATGAAGATTTTGCTTATTGCAGGGCATGGTGCAGGCGATCAAGGAGCTTCCGGCTGCGGATACAAAGAAGTAAATTTGACTAGAGAGCTGGTCAACCTAATTGTACCGAAGCTTAGAAAGTATGCAACTGTGGATGTGTACAACCAAAACCGCAGCGCATTCTATGATGTGCAGAACGGTACATTTAAAATCGGAAAGTACGATTATGTGCTGGAAGTACATTTCAATGCATTCAATGGATCTGGACACGGTACAGAAATCTTTGTAACAGACAGCGAGCAGTATACCGATGTGGAACAGGCCATCATGAACAAGCTTGGAAAGCACTTCGTGAAGCGTGGTGGTTCCGGTGTCAAGGTGACAAACTGGCTGGTGATTTATACATGCAAGTGTTTAGGCATCAGCTCCGCCCTGTTAGAGACGTGTTTCATCGATAACAAGGCGGACATGGCCGAATACCAGGCACACAAAGAATCCGTGGCACAGGGCATTGTAGACGGCATTGCAGAAGGCTTCCAGTTGAAAGCAAACAGCGCAGAGCAGAAGCCAGGGAACAAGCCTGCAGCACAGAATAAACCTTCCAAACCATCCAAACCAGCACAGCCTGATCAGATTTTGCATAAAGGAGAATACTTCGTCATTCCAGGAGTGCATAGCGTAGACCAGGTATTGGCCAACATGGATAGCATCTGGTGCGAGGAGATGACCGGGAACGGCGGTAACTCCATTCAGGCGGGACCACTTACCAAATGTGATAAGAACGGTAAGAAAACAAAGTCACAAGTTTTCAGCGTAGGTGATTACTGGAAATGTGACAAGAAATTTAAGGTGCTTGCGGTGGATAAACCTACAAATTCAGTGCAGGCAAATGTCGGAGGTCGTAAAATCTGGTTGTATGCTGGTCCACTGCGTGAAGTCTAATATATGAAATAACCCTACTTCTCTTGACTGAGGGGTAGGGACTTTTTTTGATGATTATTTTCATTTTAATGAAAATAAAAAATTGCATTTACAATGCCAAATAATAAAAAAATGAATTATAATAAACAGTGATGTATAATTATTCTATAATTTCAAGCAAAATAAATAATTTTGTTTTGCAGTAAAAGGTAAGGAGGAGAAGAAATGGTTGAATATAATGTTTATTGTGATGAAAGCTGTCATTTAGAACATGACAACAGTAATGTTATGGTTATTGGAGCTGTTTATTGCCCTAAAAAGATGGTAAAAAAAATTAATAAAGATATCTATAGCATAAAAGAACGATATGGGCTACCTAAAAACGGTGAACTTAAATGGGTGAAAATATCCAATAGTAATTTTAACGTTTATCGTGCATTGATTGAATATTTTTTCAGCAATAATGATTTACATTTTAGAGCAGTGATAGCAGATAAAACTAATCTGAATCATAAAAAATATTCACAAACCCATGATGATTGGTATTATAAAATTTATTATACTATGTTGAAGAATATTTTTTTGAAAGGGAGTACGTACAATATTTATATAGATATTAAAGATGTATTTTCAAATAAAAAAGCAAACAAACTACATGATGTTTGCTGTAACACATTTTGTGATTTTCAGCATAAAATGATATCAAAAGTACAACCAATACGCTCTAATGAAGTAGAAATAATGCAATTAACCGATATAATAATCGGTGCTATTGGGTATGTAAATAGAAATTTTATAGAGGGGCATAAGTATAGCGAAAGCAAACTAAAAATAATAGAATTAATAAAAGGGAAAAGCGGATATTCTTTAACGAAAAGTAGCTATTATACGGACTTTAAATTTAATTATCTTATCTGGAGTGCTGATTTTTATGACTAAATGCTATTCAGATTTACTAGAGCCTTATGAAGGCGGACAATATAAAATGTATCTTGAAAAGATATATAATATTTATAAGGAGGATTTACTAAATAATGGCGAATTACAACTTAAAGGTAAACCAGTTAAACTTAGGCATCATCCGATGTATAAAGAAAGAGAGGAAAGTTTCTATCACTTAACGCATAGAAAATATGACAAAAATACTTTTAGGCAACCTGACTTTAAAAGGTGCGAAAGAATTAGATGGATAAGGAAAATGATTGAAAATGTTGGTAGATGCAAGTGTTGTGGTGTGAATATTGAGAGTTGTGCTGGTATTTTGATTTGGATAGAAAAATATAAAGGTAGTGATCGTATTCATTTTTATTTAGAGAATGAGAATTTTCTATTAGTTATAGAGAAACGTACAGAATATTATTTAATTATTTCAAGTTTTTATGTTGATTATAATAAAAAGAGCTATTATATTAAAAAATATGAAGATAATAAGGCAGAATATAGCGATATATAAAAACAAAAAACGCCATTTAATAAATTAAATGACGTAATCAGAAACTCCTTCTACATCACGGTAGATGAGCATAAATGGATTATATCCACATACATATTATAAGATAAAATCAAAAAAAATCAATAAATTTTTGCAAAATCACATAATCTTTGTTGATTTTTTATTAGAATTAAGATATTATATACCTTCAGATTTAACTACTCTCCACACCAGAGAGTAGCCTTTTTTTGTTAAACATCGAACTTACAATATTTTACTAAGATAATGATTTGCAATTTTTGAAGAAATGCTATATAATTTCGTAGT
>OGIT01000771.1_pt1 | contig 11058 bp, 11 predicted proteins | sample 1571881 | NCBI WGS metagenome assembly OGIT01 (sample SAMEA2582101, study PRJEB24529) | metagenome | biome: Human gut stool | place: China | collected 2011 | reverse complement strand
ACCGAAGTCCAGGTGGTGGACGAAGCCACCCTGCCCGATAAACCCATCAAACCGCGAAAACTGCTCACCTTGGTGCTGGCCCTGTTCCTGGGGCTTTTCGGAGGCACCGGCTTCACCATCGCCCGGGCCCTGCTGAACCGGAAGATCCGCACCGCTGCCGATGTGGAACAGTATCTGGAATTGCCCGTCCTGGGCGTGATCCCGGAAGCCAAAGGGGCGGAAAAGCAGGAAGAAGAAGGCTTTTGGGCCGGATTGCGGAGGAAATTATGGAAGAAATAAAACTCATCGTGGAAAATGACCCCAAGTCTCCCATCGCCGAGACCTACCGGTCCATCCGGACCAATCTCCAATTTGCCGGAGCCGGACGGGAACTGAAGTACATCTGCTTCACCTCCAGCGTACCGGGAGAAGGGAAATCCACCACCATTTCCAACCTGGCCCTGACTTTGGCCCAGGATGGGAAGAAAGTCCTCCTGGTGGACTGCGACCTGCGGAAACCGGTCCAGCACAAGATCTTCGGGGTCATCAACCAGGGCATCACCAACTGCCTGGCCCAGGGCGTCCCCTTTGCCCAGGTCCTCCATCCGGAAGTCTTCCACAACCTGGATCTTTTGACCAGCGGTCCGGTGCCTCCCAATCCCTCCGAACTCATCGGATCGGAAAAGATGGACCAGCTGCTCCAGCAGATCGGGGAAGGGTATGATTACGTACTCCTCGACCTGCCCCCGGTATTGGCCGTCACCGATGCGGCCCTGCTGGGGAACCTGGCAGACGGCGTCGTCCTGGTGGTCTATTCCGGCATGGTCACCCCGGAAGAAGTCCAGGAAGCCAAGAAACGCCTCCAGGCCGGCAAAGCCAACATCCTGGGCGTCGTCCTCAACGGCGTCCCCCGCAAACACAGCGGCTATGGCTACGGATATGGCTATTACTACTATGATTACTACGACGAGAACCATGTGAAGCATACCAAGAAGAAAGCGAAAAGCAAGGAGTGATCCGTAGGGGCTGATCCAGGGCCGCGGAGCGATCCCACCCAGTCAGCCTGCCTACGGCTCACGATGAACGACAAACGATGAACGATGAATGAACAGGAGGTCGGACCAACCCATGAATACGTCCATGATTAAAAAAATCCAACAGGAACTGCTCAACGGGCTGGATGTCCTGCTGGTCACAGGAGCTTTCTGGCTCTGCTGGCAGCATTTCTACCAAAATCGCATCGACCATCCTTTTTACTACCTGGGCAACCTGATCATGGTGTTCCTGTTCGGCCTCTTCTATTATTCCATCTCCCATCTGTACAACGGCTATTCCGTGCCCATCAGCCGGATCTATGAACTGGTCTACAGCCAGACCCTGGCCGCCTGTCTCAGCGATGGACTCCTGTATCTCATGATCCTCTTGATCAACCGGCACTATATCACGTTCCTGCCCTTTCTGCCCACCCTGGTGCTCCAGTTCTTCCTCATCGTGGGATGGACCGTAGCAGCCCATCAGTGGTATTTCCATCAGTTCCCGCCCAAAAAGACCGTGGTGATCCTGGGACAGGGCCAAAATGTGGATGCCCTGGTGAAACAGTATGGCATGGACGTCCATTTCGATGTCCAGTCCGTGGTCCCGGTGGAGGAGTGCCTCAAAGACCTGCCCGGCACCATCGGCCAGGCCGAAGTGGTGTTCTGCTGCGGCCTCCGGAGCCATACCCGAAACCAGGTGGCCAAATACTGCGTGGCCCATAAGATCGGCACCTATGTGATCCCTCGGATCGGGGACGTGATCATGGACAGCGCCCGGAAAGTCCATCTCTTCCACCTGCCCATGATGGCCGTCCAGCGCTACAACCCTTCTCCCGAATACCTGATCCTGAAACGGGCCTATGACATCGCCCTGTCCCTGGTGGCCCTGGTGCTCTTTGCTCCCATCATGGCCGTTGTGGCCGCAGCCATCAAAGCTACTGATGGGGGAGACATCTTCTACCGCCAGGCCCGGCTCACCAAAGACGGCAAAATCTTTCAGGTATTGAAATTCCGCAGCATGCGCATGGATGCAGAAAAAGACGGCGTAGCCCGGCTCAGCACCGGCGAAAACGATCCCCGGGTCACCAAAGTGGGCCGCTTCATCCGCGCCGTCCGCTTCGATGAACTGCCCCAGCTGCTGAACATCCTCAAAGGCGACATGGCCATCGTAGGCCCAAGACCCGAACGCCCGGCCATTTCCGCCCAGTATGCACAAGCCATGCCCGAATGGAACCTGCGTTTACAGGCCAAATGCGGCCTTACCGGCTACGCCCAAGTCTACGGCCAGTACAACACCACCCCCTACGACAAACTGCTCCTGGATCTCATGTATATCGCCAAGCCAAGCTTGTTTGAAGATTTCAAGATCATCTTCGCCACGGTGAAGATCCTGTTCATGAAGGAGAGTACCGCTGGGGTGGCCGAAGGACAGGTTACGGCGGAGGCAGAACCGGTGCATGTGCGGGAGAGAATGAATGGGTAAACAGTATTCAGCACTGATTTTCATTTTGAAGAAGTGTTGGATCAATGATTAGTGACTTGTTTGAAATATTAAGGATACCGCAGATATGAAAAAAATCGTAATTTTAATTAATGACACCACCTATGCATACAATTTGCGTGGTGCTATCATAGAGCAACTAATTCAAGAGGAAGATCAAGTAGTCGTTGTAGGAAAGTTATTAGAACATCAGGAAAAATTAAAGGGGTTAGGTGCGAAATTAATTGGAGTGGATACTGGAAGACACGGAAAAAATCCATTTGCAGATTTGCACCTTTTTTTGCAATACCGCAAAATCCTTAAAGAAGAAAAACCGGATATAGTACTAACTTATAATATAAAGCCCAATGTATATGGTGGCATTGCTTGTCAATTTTTAAAAATTCCTTATTTGCCAAATATTACAGGGTTGGGAACTCCTGTTGAAATTCCGGGACCATTACAAAAATTAACAATCTTTTTATATAAAATTGGTGTAGCGGGGGCATCATGTGTTTTTTTTCAAAATGAGAGCAACCGGGATTTTTTTTACACCCATAATATGCTGCAAATCAATATGAGAACCAAAATCTTGCCGGGATCTGGGGTCGATTTAAGAAGATTTCAATGGCTTCCCTGGCATAAAGGAAAGCTCCATTTTCTTTTTGTTGCAAGAGTGATGAAAGAAAAGGGTATTGACCTTTTTTTAGCAGCAGCTCATCGATTTGCTTCATCAGATATCATTTTTGATGTCTGTGGAGCTTGTGATGATCCTAAGTATTTAAAAGTATTAAAAAATGATTCTTCAATTGTCTATCATGGAGCGCAGAAGAATCTAATACCATTTTATGAAAAATGCTCATGTTTTTTATATCCCTCTTACTATCCTGAAGGAATGAGCAATGTCCTTTTAGAAGCAGCTGCATCAGGAAGACCTGTTATAGCTGCTGATAGACCTGGCTGTCGAGAAACATTAGAAGACGGAGTAACAGGTTTTTTAGTACCTATTAATGATGAAAAAGCCATATTAAATGCAACTGAGAAGATAATTAATATGAGTGTGGAACAACGCAGTCAAATGGGCATTCTTGGAAGAAAAAGAATCCAAGAGAGGTTTGATCGGCAAATTGTTGTAAAGGCTTATTTAGAGGAAATAAAAAGATTCAGGAAGTGAAGCAACATGAACAAATATTTTAAGGCAGTATTTTGTGTACCATTAGCATCCATAAAATATTTAATGTTAAAAATAATGAACGGACATTATTTTCAAGGTTCATTGCCTGCAATTACATCTCCTCTTACAGAGATTACATGTGAAAGAAAATCAACGCTGCATATTGGACGAATATTGAAAATGCATAATGGTGCTAAAATTCGTGTTAGAAAAGGCGGTACACTTTCTATTGGCAGTCACTTTGGAATGAGTAATGGATGTGTTGTTACAGCGTATGATTCTATTACAATTGGGAATAATGTTATGCTAGGACCCAATGTGTTGATTTACGATCAAGATCATGATTATAAAAAAAAAGGAGGGGTAAGTGCAATGGGGTTCCTTACTTCTCCAATAATAATTGGCAATAATGTTTGGATAGGTGCAAATACATTAATTCTTAGAGGAACAACGATAGGTGATAATTGTGTAGTAGCAGGAGGCTCAGTCATTCGAGGTGATTATCCTGCTAATACGGTCATTGTACAAAAAAGAAAAACAGAGGTAATATATCAATATGGAAACACCAGTAAGAATTTTACAGGTTGTCAATAGCTTGCATTTTGGGGGATTACAATCGTTTATAATAAATCTTTATCATAATATGGATCGTAGACAGATACAATTTGATTTTATAGTTATACCGGAATCTGAGATAGGTCTGTATGATGAAGCGAAGCAAATGGGAGCAAGAATTTACGTTTGCCCGAGATATAAATTTGTAAATCATTTTTCATATATTGCTTGGTGGAACCGTTTTTTTCAAACGCATCCGGAATATAAGGTAATTCACGGTCATGTAAGAAGTACCTCTGCCATCTATTTATCAATTGCTAAAAAATATGGCTTAAAAACTATCGCTCACAGCCATAGCACTTCAAATGGAAACGGCTTCTTAGGCATAATAAAGACATTGATGCAGTATAGAACTAGATATATAGCAGATTATATGTTTGCCTGTTCTGATATAGCTGGGCAATGGATGTTTGGAAAAAAGACACTAAACAAATCAAATTATAGGATGATTCCTAATGGGATAGATTTAAAACGATTTGAATATAGTGTAGAGAAACGTAATGCTATTAGGAAAGCAATAGGAGTCAAAGATAAAGATTTTTTAATTGGGCATATTGGCCGGTTTACGATACCTAAGAACCATATTTTTTTGGTCAATCTTTTTGCTGTATATTTGAAAGAACATCCGGATTCACGTCTTTTGATGGTCGGAGATGGTGAGTTATGGGATACAGTAAAAAAAGAGTGTCAGAAGCTCCATATTCTTGATCGTGTTATTATGCCGGGGGCAAGGTCTAATACAGAAGAATATTATCAGGCAATGGATGTTTTTGTTTTTCCTTCGCTTTGGGAAGGCTTACCTGTAACAGTGGTGGAAGCACAAGCAAGCGGATTGCCTTGTATTATTTCTGATACAATAACAAAGGAAGTAAAACTGACAACATTAGTAAAATACCTCTCATTAAAACGTGAATCTGATTGGATAGAAACAATAGAAAAATATCGTAAAAGGAAAAGAGAAGGATGTGAGCATAAGAACTTGTTGATGCTTAATAAATTCGATTCCCAAAGGGTGGCAGCAGAATTATCTTCGTTTTATTTAGCCTTATACAAAGAGAGAAAAAATCATGGGAAAGTATTTAGGACATAAAAATAATGGCGATATTTTAGCTAGAAGAATCCTTGATGAGTACCGTGACGAATTGGATGAACAATCTCATAAATTTTTAAATAATGTAGCAACATACAAAGAAAATATAACTAAAACACTAAGGTTTGCCTTTTCAAAAGATCTTGGTTGTGGATTTTGGTTTTTCGATTGGTTTATTCGATGTATGATTTTTATACGTTGTTATTGGATTTGATAGAAAATGTTCGGAATTGCTCATGAAGCGCTTTCAAGTGAAGTAATTATGGTATCGTTTGATTGTTTGAAGGGAGTTTATTTATGAATATCGTAGTAGCAGGAACTGGCTATGTAGGTCTTTCTCTAGCAACTCTTTTATCGCAGCATCATCATGTGGTAGCTGTTGATATCATCCCTGAAAAGGTCGAAATGGTGAATCATCGGAAATCACCAATCCAGGATACTTATATCGAAAAATATTTGAAAGAAAAAAAACTGGATCTTACAGCAACGACAGATGCAGGAAAGGCCTACAAAGATGCTGATTTTGTTATCATTGCAACGCCGACTAATTATGACCCGCAGAAGAATTTTTTTGATACATCATCTGTAGAAGCAGTGATTCATCAGGTTATAAAATTCAATCCCAAGGCTATTATAGTTATTAAATCGACCATTCCTGTAGGTTATACAAAACATATTCGTGAAAAATTGGGATTAAAAAATATTATCTTCAGTCCGGAGTTTTTACGGGAGAGCAAGGCTCTTTATGATAATTTGTATCCCAGCCGGATTATCGTGGGAACGGATCCGAAAGATGAACGGCTTGTTAAAGCTGCTCATACATTCGCGGGACTTCTTCAAGAAGGGGCAATTAAAGAAAACATACCTACGCGTTTTATGGGTTTTACGGAAGCAGAGGCTGTAAAATTGTTTGCCAATACTTATTTGGCTATGCGGGTGTCCTATTTTAATGAATTGGATACCTATGCAGAAGTAAAAGGCCTAGATACACAAGAAATCATCGATGGGGTATGTCTGGATCCACGAATCGGTTCTTTTTATAACAATCCTTCTTTTGGATATGGTGGTTATTGCTTGCCAAAAGATACGAAGCAATTACTGGCCAATTATGAAGATGTGCCAGAAACCATTATCAAAGCAATTGTAGATTCCAATCGGACACGGAAGGATTTCATTGCTGATCGGGTTTTGGAGTTGTCTGGATATTATCATAGTAACAGCGGCTATGATCCTGCAAAAGAGCATCCCATGACCATCGGCGTTTTTCGGCTGACCATGAAATCCAACTCTGATAACTTTAGACAAAGCTCCATCCAAGGTGTCATGAAGAGGATTAAAGCAAAAGGTGCTGAAGTCATTGTTTATGAACCAACAATGGAGGATGGCAGTACATTCTTTGGCAGTAAAGTGATCAATAATCTGAAAGAGTTTAAGAGAGTAAGTCATGGCATCATTGCTAACCGTTATGATCATTGCTTGGATGATGTAAAAGACAAAGTGTATACGAGAGATCTTTTTGAAAGGGATTAATACAATAAGATGGAATACATATTTTTTTTGTTGCTATTAGTTATATGGCTTATTTACTATAGCATAAATAACTTTATGATGATAAAACCTAGTGTGTTTTATCTTAGTATTATGGTTTTTACCATGGTAGTGTATCTTACTGCTTTTGAAAAGTGGGGAGTTCATTTAAGCTTTGCAGGATTTGGAATAACCCTTTTAGGATTTGCTATATTTGCTGCTGGGGAAAGAATTGGAATATCTTGTTCTAATAATATATTGAAGACTATGGATTTGAAATCTGGTAAAAATGATAAATTTTATATAACGATTAATCAAAAATGGTTGTGGCTTTCTTTTTTTCTAGCACTGCTAACAATTAAATTGTGTTATGATCATGCCATTGGATTAGCACTTTCATTAGGCACAAGTGCAGATAGTGAATTTTTGTTGGGGGCAACTAGACGAGCATTGCAATCAGGGGAAAAGATGGGGGCTACATTAGGGGGGCTTGCTATCTTAACAAATACGGTTAGCTATATTTCAGCTTTTATATTTCTGAACAATATAATACTAGGTAAAAAAAATTTCTTTTACCTAATACTTAGCTTTATTTCATTAATACCAAATTTTCTCTTTGGTGGCCGTTTTGGACTTATAATCTATACTTATAATGTTATAACAATGTGGGCTATCCTTCTGCAAATACACCATAGTTGGCATTATCAATGGAAAATTAAACAAATTTTAAAGTTGCTTGGAATTGCAGCATGTATGCTTGCTATCTTTTTGTTTTTAGGCAGCTTTACAGGAAAAGTAGATTTTGATGATATTATTAGCCCATTGCAGATTTACATTGCATTTCCTATACAAGGAATAGATTATATTTTAGACAATGAGTATATTTTTAATGAAATTTTCTTTGGGGAGCATATTTTTGCTAGGTTAACAAATCTATTATATCGAATCGGGATTTTTGAAGATCAAACTTATATTTTTCAGCCATTTGCTTATTTTAATGGCTTTTCAGCCAATACATATTCTGCTACTGGTGACTGGCTGGCAACTGGCGGAATTCTAGCTGTAGTATTTGGACAACTAATTGTAGGATTATTATTTGGTATTTCATATAATTATATATATAAGTTAAGGAAAATCAATTATTTCACATTCCTTTACTCTTTATTTGGTTTCGTTATTTTAGACCGTATGACGGCAGAACATTTTTTTAATTTCTTATTTGATTTTTCGAGTATATTGATGTTTATCATTGGATTTTGTATGTTTCGGATGATAAAAAAAGTTCAGATAGAATTTCAATAATAAATCTTATGAATTTATTTCAAGGGAGTACCAATATGTCAATTGCGGATAAAAAGATTTTGATAATAGGTAATAATTCTGGAAAGCTTTTAATACAGGAATCAATTTATCATCCTGATTATTTTCTTGATTATAAAACCCTATCAAAACTGGGAAGAGGAGTTCGCAGATTTTGGCATATCTTGGGGATTCCCAAGTTTTGCAAAAATTTTATTTCTTTTTCAGTAGACGAACTAGAGAAATATGATGTAATTATTTTGTTTCAATGTATGTATGCTGCTGATATGATCCAATTAATTAGAAAATATAACTTGCATGCTCGGCTTATATACTGGTTGTGGAATTCTTATAAAGGTTTTACCGTTTCACCTTTATATAATGACAAAAAAATTTTTAATGAAATATGTTCCAAAGAATTTCGAAACAAATTTGATTTCGAAATTTGGTCTTTTGATCATATGGATTGCAAACGATTTAACTTAAAGTACAATAATACTTTTTGTGTAAAATTAAAAGGCGTAAAATCAAGAGAAGTTTTATATGATGCAATGTTTTTTGGAATTGATAAGAATCGATTACATGTTTTAAAAGAATTGGCCAGGATATTTCAAGATTATGGAATTAGTTATGATATTAAGGTAATCCCTGATAAAAGAAAATCATATTCGAAAGAAGAAAACTTATATTTATCTAATTTATTTCTTCCATATCCAAAATTCGTAGAAAAAGAAATGGAATCTCGATGTCTTTTAGAAATTGTTCAAAAAGGTCAATCAGATATAACTTGGAGAGCAATGGAAGCACAATTTTATGGAAAAAAATTAATTACTAATTGTACAGGAATTAAACGATATGCGTTTTACAACCCACATAATATATTTATTTTAGGGGAAGATTCTTTAGATAATTTAGTATCATTTATTTCAACACCATATGAAAAATTAAATCCAAATCTAATTCGTAAATTTCAATTTGATGGTTGGCTAGAGAACTTTTTCGATAATTGAGCTATTGACTGAATATTCCTTTCGAAAGTATATTTCTAGATGATGGAGAGTTTCTGATATTTGGAAAATGGCTGTTCACGTAAAACCAGAATGATATACATCTATTTACAATTAAATAAGGTCGGTTTCTTTTTAACGAATTTATTGTTTTTCGTTGATTAAAATAGCAGTATATTTTAGCGAGATTATTGATTTGGGTTGTATTTAAGGGTAATACATAAGCTTAGGAGGTGAAAAAATATTGAATGAATCAAGTATTGTTCGTAATATATCCTATTCTTTTTTTGCTAATCTCCTATATCTGGTTGTATCTGCTGTAATGGTGATTATTGTACCTAAGCTTATATCCTTAAATGACTATGGTATGTGGCAACTTTTTTTGTTTTATTTTTCCTACCTTGGTTTTCTTCATCTTGGTTGGGAAGACGGAATTTATCTTCGTTATGCAGGGAATGAATTTGAAGAACTCCCAGGAAAACGGCTTTCGGGACAGTTTTACGCGATTATTTTTCTGCAGCTGGTACTAGCAACTATTGTATCTGTTATCGGTAAATTATTTATACAAGATTATCAGAAATTAAATGTATTACTTTGTGCGGTATGGATGGCCCCATTGGTTAATTTCAATAATCTATGTAATTTTATTCTGCAGATTACAGATCGAATTAGAGAATATGCAAAATTAATTGCTTTGGAACGATTGATGTTATTAATTGGAGTGCTCCTTTTTATTACAGTATTAGGACGAAAACACTTTCTTGATATGTACATTGCCCAAGTTGGTGCTATCGCAGTTACGGCAATCGCTGGGTCCTGGTTTTGCAGAAAGATTTTCTTTTTTCCACCTGATCCATTGAAACAAATTCTTCAGGAAGCAAAAAAAAATATTACAGTAGGCAGTAAGTTGATGACGGCCAATATTGCCAATATGTTGATTGTCGGGATTGTTCGATATGGCATTTCCTGGGGTTGGGATGTAGCGACTTTTGGGAAGGTTTCATTGACTTTAGGTATCTCGAATTTTCTCATGGTATTCATTAATTCTGTCAGTGTGGTCTTTTTTCCCATTGTCAAACGAATGGATCAAGCCAGGAGAGAATCTGTATATATGGCTATCCGGAATGCCTTGACATTTATCCTTTTTGGAGGGTTGCTGTTCTATTATCCTATTCGCAGTATCCTTGCATGGTGGCTTCCCAAATATGCGAACAGTCTGGTGTATATGAGCATCTTATTTCCCGTTTGTGTATTTGAAAGCAAAATGGGACTGCTGATCAATACTTATTTAAAAAGTATGCGCCAGGAAGCACTGATGCTGAAAATCAATACCGTCAGTGTAATGGTATCGGCTATTGTAACCTGGTTTACTGTGGTCGTTTTCCATAATTTGGACATTGCAATTTTTTCTGTAGTATTTCTGTATGCATTCCGGTGCCTCTTGGCAGAGTTTTGGATTGGGAAACTTCTCCATTTGCAGCTGTATCGAAAAATGACTGTAGATTGTGGAATGTGTGCTATTTTTATCCTTAGTGGCTGGTGCTTCGATAGCCTGTTTTGTATGGGTGTCTATGGCGCTTTCTTCATATTGTATGCTGGCCTGCACTATAAGGAACTCAAAACTGTAGTGAGAGAAGTGCGGGAGTAGGAGAAAATTGACAAGAGTGATATGAGAGAGGTGTATGATGAAAGGTATCATTCTCGCCGGTGGTTCCGGCACTCGTTTATATCCGTTGACCATGGTAACATCCAAACAACTGTTGCCTGTTTACGACAAACCCATGATTTTTTATCCTTTGTCTACCCTGATGCTGGCGGGCATCAGGGATATTTTGATTATTTCAACTCCCAAA
>OGIT01000769.1_pt1 | contig 11074 bp, 9 predicted proteins | sample 1571881 | NCBI WGS metagenome assembly OGIT01 (sample SAMEA2582101, study PRJEB24529) | metagenome | biome: Human gut stool | place: China | collected 2011 | reverse complement strand
GAGCGCGAGCCGTGAGATGTGCATGGATGGGAACCCTCGAATCATATAATAAGTACGGGCTGAATATGCCCGTTTAGGCGATATTCAACCCTGATGTCGGTGAATGCCGTCAGCTGTTGAAGCGCATCGGCACGAGCAGGTAACGGTAGTCCATGGATTCGTCGGAATCCGCTTCCTGCTGGCCGTTGAATTCCACCGGCTTGACCGCCGTGGTCATCTTCATGCGGACGAATGGTTCGCTGATGGCGCTCAGACCTTCGATCAGGTAGGACGGGTTGAAGGCCACGGTGATGTCATCGCCGTCCATGTCGATATCAATGATCTCCTTGGCCTGCGCCTCATCGGCGGTGCCTGCGGACAGCGTCAGCTCTTGTCCGGCGAAGGCCATGCGAATCGGGGCATTGCGTTCGGCGACCAGGGAGACGCGCTTGATGGCACCGATCAGGGATTGCTTGTCGATAATCGCGTGAATCGGGTATTCGTCGGCATATAGGCGGTCGACGGCGGGGAATTCCCCGTCAATCAGCTGCGAAGTGGATATGCGGACGGCGATTTCGAAGCCAATCAGAGAAGGGCTCTCCGGATCGAAATCGAGCACGATGTTCTGATGCTCGTCGAGCGAACGGGCCACGTCACGGAGGAGCGCTCCACGTACTAGGGCAGTGGTGTTGATGTCGGGATTTTCCGGAGTCCAGGTGAAGCTCGAGCGGGACAGGCGGAAGCGGTCGGTGGAGCTCATGATGACCTTATCGCCTTGGAACTGCACGCGAATGCCGGTCAGTACCGGGCGGTTCTCTTCACGGGAGACGGCTACGGAAGCTTGGTTGACGGCCTGCATGAACGTGGGGGAGTCCACTTGGCCGAGCTTGGCCGGAACCACAGGGAGATCCGGATATTCGCTATCCGGCATCAGCTGCATGGTGAAGGTGGACTTGCCGGAAGTGATGGTCATGGTCGAGCCGTCGGTTGATAGGTAGGTCTTCTCGGAAGGGAGCGACTTGGTGATATCGGCAAGGAGTTTGCCAAGCACCAAGGCCGTGCCGGCTTCATCGATGCCCGCTTCGATATGGTGACGTGCGGAAATCGCATAGTTGAAGGCGGAGAGCTGCAAAATGCCATCGATGGCTTCAAGACGGACGCCTGCCAGAATCGGCGTTGCAGGACGGGCGTCGATAACGCGAGTGGTCCAGGCTACTGCGTCGGCAAGCGCTTGGGAGTTGATTTCGACTTTCATGACGGATTCCTCATTTCGTTCAGGCTACAAGTCATTCTAGCGAAGTGCGCGGTGTTTGCGCGTCATGGGGAATTCCCCACTTATGGCGATGACGATGATCTTTCAATAACCAACTCTCTTCGTCATAATAAGGCCTGTGGATAATGTGGGTAAGTTCCGGGACCACATTATTTGCAAGGGCAAAGGTGGATAACTCGATTGTGGATAACATTGGGATGACTTGTGGAAAACATGACGACTTATCCACAGACAGAATCAAGTCTGCGGCTTATCCACAACCTACGATGATGCATCCACGAGTTGCCCACGGACGAATTAGGTGTTTTCAACGGCTTGCCCACGGGATTTTCCCACATTTGTGCATAACCATGTGGATAAATTCGACGATTATTGTGCACAGCACGGCGTGTCAACTTCGGTAAATATTTACTTCAGTAAAATATTTTACTAGATAATGACAATGCCGGTGAGACCTTATTTTTCAGAGGAATGCTGCTTCAGACGAACCGTCAGTTCCATCACATAGTTGTAGATTTCCTGCTTTTCCTGCATCTCATCGCTGATACGGGTATAGGCATGCATGACGGTGGTGTGGTCCTTGCCGCCGAATACCAGGCCGATGTCGTTCAGGCTCATGCTGGTGAGCTCACGCACCAGATACATGGCCACCTGACGAGCCAAAGCGATGTTCTTGGTGCGGGAGCGCCCGACGATATCGTCGAAGGTCAGATGGAAGTACTTGGCTACCTGACTGATGATGTCAGCCGGCTTGATTTCCACATCGGAGGTGAAGAAATCTTGCAGGGTATGCTCTGCCAACGCACGGGTGACCGGTTGGTTGCTGAGCGAGGCCATGGCGGTCACGCGGTTCAGCGCACCTTCCAACTCGCGGATGTTTTCGGTAAAGCGTTCTGCGATGAGATTGAGCACATCGTTGGGAATATTGGAGCCGTTCATGGTGGCCATCATGCGCAGGATGGCGATTCGGGTCTCCAGATCCGGCGGCTTGACGTCGACGGTCAGGCCGGATTCAAAGCGGGAGATCAGGCGTGCCTGGAACCCCTTGAGGTCTTTTGGCGGTACATCGGAGGCGATCACAATGCGCTTATTGGCCTGATGCAACGTGTTGAACGTATGGAAGAACTGTTCGAGTGTAGCTTCCTTGCCGCTCAAGAACTGGATGTCGTCGATCAGCAGCACGTCGACCTCGCGGTAACGGCGGTTGAATTCCTTGATCTGGCCGGAATTCTGGTTGGTATCGCCCAACGCTTCGATGAATTCGTTGGTGAATTCCTCGCTGGTTACGTAGCGAACCTTCAGATTCGGATCCTTGACCAGGGCGTAATTGCCGATGGCGTTCAACAAGTGCGTCTTGCCCAGACCGGAGCCGCCATAGATACATAACGGGTTGAAGTCGTGTCCCGAACCTTCGGCTACGGCAAGGGCGACGGTACGTGCGAACCTGTTGGAGTCGCCTGGTACGAACGTATCGAAAGTGGCATTCTTGTTCAGATGCGTCTGTGGATCCAGCAAAGGCCTGTTCTGGCCGCTGGTGAACGTTCCCTGCTCTGTGGGTCGGAACGGCTGTTCCGGCATGCTTGCGGGGATGGGAAGCTGGCCTTGGGTCGATTCCTCGCGTTGGGTGCGCGGTTTGCGGTCGAAGTGCGGATATTCCTCGATGTCCGGTTCGACGGTCTGCTGCATCGGTACGATTTTGAATGCGGGGAAGATATCCTGTTCGGCGGAATCCTTCAGCGCCTCCATCAGCGGTTGGTTCAGTTCGGTCTGCAACGCCTGCTGGGTGGCCGCACTGGGCACGCACAATACGATGGTCGGGCCCCACATGCCTTCGGGCACCACATTCTCCAGCCAGCCCTTGTCGCGGGCGGAGAGCTTGGGATTCTGGCGCAGCAACGCCAGTGCGTCGGACCATACACCGCGAGCCTGATCAAGAGGATCATGGGGAGTATCGACCATGGATTCCCTTTCCCAATAGAAGGCCTACGGATGTGCAACTGTTTCTTTTTACTCTCTTTTCCCCAAGTTATCCACCGTCTAGCGTGTTGAAACGTCTGAAATGTGAATAACATAAGTGTAGTTTGTGGATAACTTTCGTGGGGAATTCGGCGTTGTTCCAACGATTTTGTGGATATTGCACGGGGGAGATTCCCCGCTTATCCAGTGAAGGACGACGCATGATTTTGACTGTGTTCAGGGGTCAGAGTAATTTAGTAGAGCTTGACTCATGAGGAGCCGTGCCTTGGCATGGCTAAAACACCGGGAGCATTAATTATGAAGAGGACATTCCAGCCGAACAACCGTCGTCGTCACATGAAGCACGGTTTCCGCCATCGCATGCGCACCCGCGCAGGTCGCGCTCTGATCAATCGTCGCCGCGCCAAGGGCCGCAAGTCCCTCGCTGCCTGATTGTATTTAGTGGCATAGCGGTGGAACGGCTGAAAAGCCATCGCGATTTCGTCGCGGTGCTCAAACGCCGTCGTAGGGTATCGCGTGAAGACATCGTCGTACATTATGCAATGCATGACGATGTCTTCATATCCGATTCCACGGCGAGGAGTGGCCGACGTGTCGGTCTGGCCGTTTCCAAGGCTGTCGGTAACGCAGTAACGCGTAATACCGTCAAACGTCGTTTCCGTGTGCTCGCGCGAAAGCACGAATTCTTACTGCCTGAATCCTGCGACATCGTTTTGCGTGCGAAGCCTAGCGCGGCGCATGCCGATTTTTCATCCTTGGATCATCAGATGGCAGCCTGCTTCGAGGCGATAAGCCATAAGGCAGCACATCAATGACGAGGATGGGGCGTAGCGGTGATTGGATGATTCGTGCCATACGTTGGTATCAGCGTCACATTTCCGCGAAAAACCCGCCCTGTTGCAGATACTATCCAAGTTGTTCCAATTACGCGATTCAGGCTGTGACACGTTTTGGCTGCCTCAGAGGCGGCCTTCTTGCCTTTTTGCGTATCCTGCGCTGCAGGCCTTGGAGTCGCGGGGGAATCGACGATGTTCCGCAGCGCTATTCCATTTGCTATAGATTTTCGTGGTCAAAGGCTCATGAAGAGCCACGACTCACACCACTGGCCGCAGACGATAAGGAGACGGGCCTGCAATGCTGAATCAAAATCAATTTCTCCTCGATAGCGGTTTCTGGGGCTGGTTGTATAAGCTCCTGACGCCAATCGAGTGGCTCATGACGCAGATCATGGCCATTTTCCATAAGTTTCTGACTCTGTTGGGTATGCACCCGGTCGGCTTCTCGTGGGTGCTATCCATCATCTTCCTGGTGCTCGTGGTGCATGCGTGCGTGTTTCCGCTGTACTACAAGACCATGAAGTCGATGCGCAAAATGCAGGAAATCCAGCCGAAGATGGCGCGCATCCAGAACAAATACAAGGGCAAAAACGATCAGGCCAGCAAAGAGGCCATGCAGCGTGAAATGATGAAGCTGTATCAGGACAACGACGCGAACCCGATGGGTTCGTGTCTGCCGATGCTGATTCAGGGCCCTATATTCATGTGCATGTTCTACACACTGTCGGCCATTCCATACATCGCCCGCGGCAAACGTGCCGCGCTGGGCGCTTTTGATCAGGCCACCGCGTTGCAGTTCACCAAGACCACGGTGTTCAATACCAATGTCACCGATAACTTCATGACGGCCAACATCGGCGGTAAGGTCGTCATCGCCATCTTCGTGGCGCTGATGTGCTTCTGCCTGTGGTTCATGCAGTACAACAACATGAAGCGCAACATGCCTCAGAATGGTCCGCAAACCAAGCAGACCGAGATGATGCAGAAGATGATGCTTTGGATGTTCCCGATCATGTACATCTTCTCCGGTGCCACCATGCCGTTCGCTGTGCTGGTGTACTGGCTTGCCAACAACATTCTGAACCTTTGTCGTTCACTATGGCAGGTCTACGCCTTCCCGACTCCGGGTTCCCCGGCGGCGGAAGCCAAGACCGTTCGCGATCACGAACATGAGAATGCCCGCCGCGTCAAGGCCGGCCTTCCATCTCTCGAAGAAGAGGAGTTGGAGAAGGCCAAGATTGCAGCCGAGAGCAAAACGAAGAACGGGTATCAGCGGCAGCAGCCATCTCGCAAGAAGAAAAAGAAGTGAGCAAGGTGTCCCGTGTTTCACGTGAAACACGGGACACGCCCTTCCTTCAGGGTTATTACCGAAGTGATAAACAGGACTTAGACTGAGAACAGACACCCCGCTCAAAGGAGTACACAACCATGGCGCAAGATGATGAAAAGACCATCGATCAGCTCAATGAAGAAGCTGATATCGCTGCCGATTATCTTGAAGAATTGCTGGATATCGTCGACTACGAAGGCGATATTGAGATGGGCGTACGCAACAATCGCCCGACCGTACAGATTGTTGCCGATGATGATATTGATATCAAGCATCTGATTGGCCGCAATGGGGAAGTGGTGGATGCCTTGCAGCAACTCACCCGTTTGGCGGTTCAGCAGAAGACTGGCGAACGGTCTCACCTCATCGTGGACGTTGACGGCTATCTTAAGCATAAGCGTCAGCGTCTGCATGATATCGCATTGGATGCCATCGACGAAGCGCGTGAAACCGGTGAGCCGGTGGATCTCAAGCCGATGAATTCTTTTGAGCGCAAGATCGTGCATGATGTGGTTCGTGAGGAAGGACTGAAGTCCCGCTCCCACGGTGAAGAGCCGCATCGTTATGTGACGGTGTACCTCAAGTCGGGATCTGCCGGAACGACCACCGAAGAGGATGATTTCGAAGATATCGTCGAAATCTGATTCGTTTCACGTGAAACATAACGCCGCTATTGTGCGGCGTTTTTTTATGTGTGACAGCTTCGAAGGCCAATATTCCGGTTGCGTCTTAGGCCTGTGAGTGCATCACGGAAGAACATCGTCCCCTCTCTCTACTACGACACTGCCGTCGTGTTATTCATGGAGGTGGTTGATATCCCTGTGGTTATAGGATAGAGAGCATGACTGAAGTGACTGACGAACTTGATAATTCGCCGATTTTGGAAGAAGTACTTGGGGATGCGCTCGTGAAGTTGCGTATTTTTCATGACAAACTAGCACAGGAGGGAGAGCCCCGCGGACTTATCGGACCGCGTGACGTCAGTATTATCTGGGAACGACATATCCTGAATTCGGCGGCGATCGTGCCATTTGTACGTGAAGCAACGGTACGCAGGCAATTCAAGACGGTGGCTGATATTGGTAGTGGCGGTGGATTCCCTGGAATCGTCGCAGCCGCATGTCTGCCGGATCATCGGTTCACGTTGGTGGAGCCCATGGAACGTCGCGTCGAATGGCTCAATGAATGTGTCAACGACATGGGCCTTGACAATGTCACGGTGGTACGGTCACGCGCCAATGCAATGATCGATGCCATCCGCGGTTCCAAAACCAGCAGGAAGAACAGGGGAGCAATATCGCATACCACTCCCGTACTCGACCTGGATGGTAATCCAATTGCCATAAGTCATCCGTTTGCCGTGGTGACCTGCCGTGCCGTAGCACCCATGACCAAACTTTCCGGATGGACGTTGCCCTTGCTTGAGACGGGAGGTCGTCTAGTTGCCTTGAAAGGACAATCTGCACAAGATGAGATCGATAAGGCCTCGAAGGAGATTGCCAAGAGCGGGGGAGTTCGTCCTCGGGTGGTTGATGCCGAGGTGGGGCCGGGACTGGAGTCAACGCATATTCTGATGGTCGACAAGAGATAAGTTATCCACAATTTGGCGAAGTTATCCACTTTGTCCACACTTGTAGACGTTATGATTTGGGATGAAAAAATTTTCGCTATATTGCAACGTTTATCCTGTGGATAATTTTTTAAGCGCCATGTAAGTTATCCACCAACTATACACAGTTATCCACATTTGTGCACAATGTACTACATGTCCACCCAAATGAAGAAACTTGAACATACTGTAAGTAATCGAGGAGGGCTAGTTCATGACTGGACCTGAAGGACCAGACAACCTGACGTCTATGGAATCCGCCACGGATACCATTAAACGTATTTTCGGAGGAAGCTCCTCCCCGTTAGGCGCACAGATAGCTGATGAATCATCGCGATATCGTGCTCTGCAGAAGGTGACGTTCCCTAAACCGGAACGTACTCGCATGATTGCCGTAGCCAATCAGAAAGGTGGCGTCGGCAAAACGACGACCGCGGTGAACGTTTCCTCCGCGCTGGCACAGTATGGTGCCCGAGTATTACTGATTGATATGGATCCGCAGGGGAACGCTTCTACCGCTCTTGGAGCGCGGCATACCTCGGGGGAACCTTCCGTGTATGACGTGCTTGAAGGGCGTATGGGCATTGCCGAAGTCAAGCAGACCTGTCCTGATTGTGAATTGCTCGACGTGGTGCCGGCCTCCATCGATTTGAGTGGTGCCGAGCTGGAAGTCGCCGATATGGCTGACCGCAATGTGTTGCTCAAACGTGCGGTCGATGAATTCCTGAACACCAGCGAACAGCACTATGACTATGTGATCATCGACTGCCCTCCGAGTTTGGGACTGTTGGTCATCAATGCCATGTGCGCGGTTACGGAGATGTTGATCCCAATTCAGGCGGAGTATTACGCACTGGAGGGACTTGGACAACTGATTAACACCATCGGTTTGGTGCAGGAGCATTTCAATCCCGCCCTGCTGGTATCCACCATGCTGGTTACGATGTTTGATAAGCGTACGCTGTTGAGCCGTGAAGTGCATGAGGAGGTCAAAAAGCACTATCCGACCATCGTGCTTGACACCACCATTCCGCGTACGGTGAAAATCTCCGAAGCTCCGAGTTTCAATCAGAGTGTGATCGCCTACGATCCGAAAGGTATGGGAGCGATTTCCTATTGCGAGGCTGCATTGGAAATCGCACGTCGTTCCCCGACGGTGCTGCAGGCTATTGATGCGAGAAGAAACGAGAACTGATTATGGCTACGAAGTCGCGTTTGGGCAAGGGTCTTGGAGCGTTGTTCCCCGCTTTGCCGGGGGAGAGCCAGAAGCACGAAGATGTTGTGCAGGAACCTCAAGCCACTGCCGAGAAACCGCAGGATGGCAAGACTTCCGTTGCTACTGCACAGGCCTCCGTCGATGCCGTGCATGGCATGAAACAGTCCGGCAAAAAGAGTGTTTCACGTGAAACTGTGAAAAAAACTTCAAGTCGACGGAATGCAATGCCCTCCATTACCTTGAATGAAACCGCCCATCCTGCGGATATGTTCTTCGGTGGTTCCGGTCTGGGGGTGGAATCGTCACAACAGTCGGTTGAGAAACAAACAAATGTTTCACGTGAAACCGAATCATCTGATAAGAAGAGCGAAGAGCCGGAATTGTTGCCGGTTCAAGGCGGCTATCTTGTTGAATTACGACTCAGTGACGTTGGTCCGAATCTGCATCAGCCACGTACCATCTTTGATGAGGATGATTTGCGTGAGTTGGCTGACTCCATTCAGGAAGTCGGCGTGCTTCAGCCAATCGTTGTGCGTAAGCGCCCAAGCGAGCAGATCGAGGCCGCACGTAAGGAACAGCGTGAACAGGCGCAGGAGAGCGCAAAGAATGCGTCTGAGGCCCATAATATGTTCGAGGGCCGCATGGACAGCATGTACGAGCTCATCATGGGTGAGCGTCGTTGGCGCGCTTCGCAGATTGCCGGTCTGAAGACGATACCGGCAATCGTCAAAACCACTGCGGATGACGATATGCTGCGCGATGCTTTGCTGGAGAATCTGCATCGTGTTGCATTGAATCCACTGGAAGAGGCGGCCGCATATCAGCAGATGATCGATGATTTCGGTTTAACGCAGGCGCAGCTTTCCAAATCTGTTTCGAAGTCACGCCCGCAGATTGCCAATACCCTGCGGTTGCTGCATCTGCCGGCGGTCGTACAGAAAAAAGTCGCTTCGGGACTGCTTTCCGCCGGACATGCCCGCGCATTGTTGGGCCTGCCTGCCGAATCTGACATGGAACAGCTGGCGACTCGCATTATTTCCGAAGGATTGTCGGTGCGTAGCACCGAGGAAATCGTGTCGATGAAGGTTTCCGAAAGCGATCAGCCGAAGAAACCCAAGGCGAATAAGCTGAATCCTTGGGCTGGTACTCCGGTGCAAATGGGTCTTGAACAACGTTTCGGTACCAAGGTGTCAATCAAGGGATCCAAGAAGCATGGCCGCATCGAAATCGTGTTCAAATCCGAAGACGACATGAACCGAATCGTCGATCTGCTCATGCAGCAGCAGTGATCGATATGTCCGCTTCATCGATATGTCCGTGGGAGGGAATGACATATCCTATTACGGCGCACTCCGGGCCGCTCAGGCCGAGTCTCTACGGTCTTAAATAGGATATGCCACACCTCCCCCTCTGCGGACACATGACAAAAACAAGCGCGTAATACGGGACTTGCTGCGGGAATGCGGCAGAAAACCGGGCAGACTACTGCAGATAGGATTGGGCGTCGAGAGCGGCGCGGCAACCCATTCCGGCGGCGCTGATGGCCTGGCGATAAACACTATCGACGCAGTCGCCGGCGGCGAAAATTCCCGGAGCGCTGGTTCTGGTACTGGCACCTTCCACTCGGATATATCCGGCCTCATCACGATCTACCACACCATCAAGGAAAGTGGTGGCGGGAGTGTGTCCAATAGCGACAAAAACCCCATTTGCAGAAATAACTTCCACAGATTCGTTTTTCAAGTTACGTATAGAAATTGAATTAACTCCATTATCATTTCCATTAATCTCTTCAATTACGGAATTAAGAACGAAATCAATCTTCGGATTGTTCTTGGCTCGTTCAACCATAATTTGAGAGGCGCGGAACGAATCACGGCGATGAATCAACGTAACGGAGGATCCAAAACGGGATAGGAAATCGGCTTCTTCGAAGGCGCTATCTCCGCCACCTATTACAACAATCGGCTTATCTCGGAAGAAGAATCCATCGCAGGTTGCGCAGTAGGAGACGCCCTTGCCGGAGAATTCGGATTCGCCAGGTACGCCGAGTTTGCGATACTGGGAACCGGTGGCTACTACCACGGCCCTGGTCTGATATATGTCGCCTTGGTCAAGGGTTACGGTCTTCGTATCGGATTCGACATCGACGGTAACGGATATGACATCGTCCCAGATGATTTCGGCGCCGAACTTTTCAGCCTGCTTCCTCATGTTGTCCATAAGGTCGGGACCGAGAATGCCATCGGGAAATCCTGGGAAATTTTCCACCTCAGTGGTGTTGACCAGCTGTCCGCCGGGAGTCAGTGCCCCGGCGATGACCAGTGGTCTGTATCCCGCACGGCCTAGATAGATGGCTGCAGTGTATCCTGCCGGGCCGGATCCGATAATAACTACATCTCGCAAATCGCTCATGGTCCCACCATACGAGCACTTCCGCCGAGCCATGCCGTATGAGCTCAGGGCGTATTCCACCTGTTATCGTTTTTTGCGATAACCGGTCATCACGAAGGTCGTAAGAGGGAATGAACATGACGGATGCTGGCTGTTTCACGTGAAACAGCCAGCATCATATCGTTGGCACATCAGTGAAAATCAGTTGCCGAAATCGACTTCGCCGAGTTTTTCGATGAGCTTCATGTTCTCACTGTAATCGACAGGGCAGGCGATGATGTCGACGCCGGACTGGTTCTTTAACGCCTCGCATAGGGTGGGGTAGATCTCATCGGCCGCCTCGATCACATGACCACGCGCTCCAAAACTATGGGCCAACTCCAGCACATCCGGATTATCGAAATCGACATCCTCGTACGAGCCATTGTGAATGTTCATCTTCCATTTGATCAGGCCATAG